>Ga0210394_10000844_pt1 | contig 56080 bp, 45 predicted proteins | sample IncBWC12MmetaG_FD_160121 | JGI IMG/M metagenome (GOLD analysis project Ga0210394, IMG submission 160121) | Forest soil microbial communities from Barre Woods Harvard Forest LTER site, Petersham, Massachusetts, United States - Inc-BW-C-12-M | ecosystem: Environmental > Terrestrial > Soil >...
TTTTTCAGAAGCTGCAGCAGCAGTCCATTACCGACAGTCTTACCGGCATCAAGACGCGGCGTTTCTTCTGGGAGGCACTCTCTTCGGAGTGGAAGCGGGCAGCGCGCTCGGGGCGGCCTTTCTCCGTGGTGCTGATCGATCTGGATAAGTTCAAAGAAGTGAACGATACTCTGGGCCACCTGGAAGGGGACATCGTCCTCGCCCGCGTGGCGCGGCTGTTGGAGCAGAAATGCCGGCAATCCAACGTGGTGGCGCGCTACGGCGGCGATGAGTTCATCATTCTGATGCCGGAGACGGGCATCGAACAGGCGCAGGTTCTGGCCGAGCGCCTGCGGCTTTGGCTGGTCAATGACGCCACCCTGCAAGAGCGCCAGATTAGCGGCAGCTTCGGAGTGGCCAGCTTTCCCGCGCATGGTTTCTCAGTGGAGGACATTATTCGCGCGGCCGATGCCGGGATGTATGTATCGAAGCACGCCGGCGGGAACCGCGTTTCCACCACGGAAGAGTTCGGGGAAGGCGGAAGCGGCACGGTGCAGCGCCAACTGGTTTCGGGCTTTATTGAAGGCTTTCTGCAACGCGAGCACACCGGCCCTGAGCATCTGGATGAATTGCTCGCCACGCTCAAGAAGCTGAGCAGCGATGGCGAGGACCGCACCGCGTTCCTGCGAGACGCGATTGAACTGCTGACCCACGCCACGGAGTTGCGCGAAATGAACAGCTCGGGCCATGGGGAGATGGCCGGGCGCTATTGCGAGGTCCTGGCGCGTGCCCTGGGCCTGCCTCCGCAGGAAGTCGAGGACCTCACCTACGCGGCGCGGGTGCATGATGTGGGAAAGTTTTTTGTGCCGGAGCGCATTCTGAATAAATCAGGCCCGCTCACCGAGGATGAATACTATCTGATGAAGCTGCATGCCCATGTGGGAGCGGAAATCCTGGGTACGCTGCCGGAAAGCGAGAAGCTGCAGAAAGCGGTTGAGCACCATCACGAAGCTTCCGACGGAAGCGGCTATCCGGCGGGGCTGCGCGGCGAACAGATTCCGTTATGGGCGCGCATCATTGCCATCGCGGACGCTTATGTCAACATGACCACCGAGCGTTCGTTTGCCCCCGCCAAAAGCAGCGAGCAGGCGCTGGCCGAACTGGGCCGGCTGAGCGGCATCCGCTATGACGGCATGCTGGTCCGCTTGCTGATGCGGGAATTGAGAGCGGAACAGACCTCGTCGAGTTTGGGGGACTAGTGCCCCGGTTTCCGCGTCCAGCTTGGGTTTCAAGCCTCCAATCCGGCGGCCCAGCCCCGGAAAATCGCTTGACAGTCCGTCCATTCTCACATACGATGCTGGCGCTGGGACGGCGAGCTTAATACTGTACGGCTGAGATCGCTGCGCCCGGGCCACCCTTACTTATATTCTCGGCTAAATTCCTTCTTCCTCGACGGCAGGGCAGGACTCATTCGTTCGCGCACATGGAGGTGCGGTATGAATTGCAGGCTATCCCGGTTCACTCTCTTAGCAGTGATTATGGCCGTCGGCGTATTCGGTTACGCGCAAGTCCAGATGAAGGGCAAGCTGGCGGTTTCGCCCTCGCAGAACGGTGGCCAGTCCCAAGCTGCTACGGCGTTCTCGCGGCTGCCCTTGCCGGCGCAATCCAGGATTTCCGCTGCCGTGGGGCGGGACCTGTCGGTTTACCGAGCATTCGAAAACGGTGAAGGATTCCATGCCGAGAATCTGCGTCAACAGCTAGCCGCAGATTTCACCCAGGAAGGCGTCAAAGTGACGCATCAGACGGCACGGTGGACGATGTCGCTGCTTTCTTATGGCTATGGCGATGTCTCCCAGAAGGTCGCCCGAGTCTCTCCGCAGGCGAGTCTTAACCGGGTCGAGTACCAGCACGGTTCGCTGACCGAGTGGTACGTGAACGGACCGGTTGGACTGGAACAGGGCTTCACGTTGGACCGGCCGCCCAGTGGGGCCAACGGTCAGCCTCTTACCATCGCGTTGCGGGTCTCGGGTAATTTGAATGCATCGCTGGATAAGGAAGGGACAGCTTTGAGCTTGTCTGGAAATGAGTCAAGGAAACCAGAGCTCCAGTATGCGGGCCTGACTGCCCGTGATGCGAGCGGGAAAGATCTGCGGGCGTGGCTTGAGCTGAAGGGGAGCGAGTTGCGGCTGCGGGTCGAGGACGCGGGCGCGCGCTATCCGGTGGTGGTGGATCCCTTTGTGCAACTGGCGGAACTGACTGCCTCAAACGGCGTAGCGGGCGACCAGTTCGGCATCTCGGTTGGCATCAGTGGGAACACAATAGTAGTGGGAGCGGAAAACGCCACGGTCGGGTCGAATGCAATGCAAGGTGCAGCCTATGTGTTTGTTAAGCCGGCCACGGGGTGGGCGAACATGACCGAGACCGCCGTACTGACGGCCTCGGACGGCCAGGCTGGCGATGGCTTTGGCGGCGCGGTTGGGATCACGGGAAATACCATCATTGTCGGAGCTTGCCCGCAGAGCGGGGCGTGCAATGGGCCGGGCAAGGTCTATGTGTTCCTCAAGCCTGCGACCGGTGGCTGGGTGACAACCTCAACCTTCAAGGCGGAACTGACGGCTTCGGACGGAGTGGCAGGCGACGGTTTCAGCAACGAGTTGTCGCTCAGCGGGGACGGCAAGACCATAGTGGTTGGCTCGGCCTTCGCCACTGTCAATGGTCAAACTGACGCGGGCGCAGCCTACGTATTCGTGAGGCCGAGCGGGGGATGGACAAGCACGACCGAAACCGCCAAGTTGACCGAGCCCAGCCCAGCGGCTTATGACGATTTTTGCTGTGTCTCCGTCAGCGGTACTGGCTCAACGATCTTTGTCGGGGCACTTCAAATCAACCTCACGACCAACAGTGGCACCGGCCCGGGCAAGGCCTACATTTTCGTGAGGCCGGCGTCGGGCTGGACGACGACCTCCACTCCCAAGGCTGTGTTGACTGCGTCAGACGGGGTGACAGGCGACAGCTTCGGGTTCTGCCAAGCTGGGTCGTCCTGCATCAGCAGCGACGGAAGCACGGTGCTGGCGGGAGCAAGCAACGCCGACGGCAAGAAGGGCGCGGCATATATTTTTGTCGAGCCGGCCGGAGGCTGGGCGACAACCTCGGCTTTCAATGCGAAGTTAACTGTTTCCGACGGCAAGGTTAACGCCCACCTGGGGTGGTCTGCCGCCATCACCAATGACACCGCAGTGGTCGGGGCGGTAGTGGGCGGACCCGGTTACACCGGCGCAGCGTACATCTACAACAAGCCTGAGAACGGCTGGACCACAACCTCCAGGCCGAGTGGCATCCTCCTTCCTTCAGATGGGGACATCGGCGACGATTTCGCCTTTTCGGTGGGCATTAGCGGGAGCACGATCGTGGCAGGGTCAGTCAGCCACCCGGCGGGATCCAGCCCCGGCCCGGGAGCGGCTTACGTGTTTGGGCCATAGGGAAGGCTGGAGGCAATTGTGGAGGCTAGCCGAGAATTCCCACCCGTCGAAAAACCACGACGGGTGGGGCAGCCTCTGTAGCGGTGGCGCGTGGGTGGGCCAGCCCGCCTGCCTCATTTCTTCCCGTCGGCTTCGCGCTCCCGGTTCTAATCCTAATTCCGCCACGCCACTTGCAACTTCCACTGGGAAACGACACTATCTCTCCATGGCTCTCTCTTTGTCTGTGCAGGATCGGGTAGTGCTGGTTACCGGCGGCTCCCGTGGCATTGGCGCTGCCACGGTGCGGATGTTCGTTGCGGCTGGGGCGCGAGTGCTGTTCAACTATGAAAAGGCGAAGGACGCGGCAGAGCGGCTGGTGCGTGAACTTGGGTCGGATAAGTGCGCGACTGTCGCCTGCAACCTCTCGGGAACACAGACGGCACAGGAACTGGTGGTGGCGGCGGTCAAGAGATTTGGCCGGCTCGATGTGCTTGTGGCCAACCACGGTATCTGGCCTCCCGAAGATTTGGCAGTGGACCAAATGCCGGATGAACACTGGCGCACCACGGTGGCCATCAACCTGGACAGCGTTTTCGCGCTGGTGAAGCATGCGGTTGCGCAAATGAAGCGGCAGGGCTGCGGGCCGGGCGCTGCGGGCCACATCGTCCTGGTGAGCTCCACGGCAGGGCAGCGTGGCGAGGCTTTTCACTGCGATTATGCGGCGACGAAAGGCGCGGTCATCAGCCTGGTGAAAGGGCTTTCAACGGAGCTGGCCCGCGACCATATCTATGTAAATTGCGTTGCGCCGGGATGGGTGGATACCGACATGTCGGCGGCGGGGCTGAATGATGCAAAAACCCGCGAGAAGGTCTTTCAAACCATTCCACTGGGCCGTATTGGCAAGCCCGAGGAAATCGCCGCGCCCATTGTGTTTCTTTGCACGGAGCATGCCGGCTTCATCACGGGTGAGATTTTCAATGTGAATGGCGGAGCGGTGCTGGTGGGATAAGGTGATATCAATTCCGAGGCAGCCAGGACCGGTGATGGCAGCTTCTAATTCAATAGTCGAAATATGAGACGTTTTCTGCTTTTCATTGTGATCGTGAGTCTCGCCAACCTGCGCGCCACTGCCCAGCAGGACGCCCCGCCACAGTCTGCATCTTCGCAGGCGATGCCGGTTGACCAGGAGAACGCACGCAAAGCCAAAGCTCTGCTCGACCAGACGATTGAAGCTCTGGGCGGCCAGGCATACCTGAATATTCAGGACGTTTCCCAGGAAGGCCGCAGCTACAGTTTTCATCTGGGTACGCCGAACAGCGCGGGGAACATCTTCTGGCGCTTTTACAAATTTCCCGACCGGGACCGGATCGAGTTCACCAAGAAGCGCGATATCGTGCTGGTTTACCGGGGCGACAAGGGCTTCGAGATCACCTACAAAGGCACCCGAGCGGACGATGCCAAGGAGCTAGCCGACTATCTCCGGCGGCGCGAGTATTCGCTCGATTGGGTGCTGCGCAAATGGCTCAATGAACCAGGCATTGCGCTCTTTTATGAAGGGCCATCGATCGCCGCGCAGAAAGATGTACAACAGGTCACTCTCATGAACGCGCGCAATCAGGGCGTGACTCTGTACATTGACAGCCGGACGCACCTGCCGATCAAGAAGAGCTTTTCCTGGCGCGATCCTACCGACAAACAGCGCAACGTGGAAGATGAAGTCTATGACAACTACCGGCCGGTGCAGGGGGTCATGACACCCTACAGCATCACGCGTTACTACAACGGAGACATGGCGAATCAGCGGTTTGTCAACACCATCAGCTACAACAAGGGACTCAGCGATTCTTTGTTTGCCGCCGACGTAACCTACGATCCCAATGAAATTAAGCCTCACAAGTGAGCGGGGTACCTGCCCAATGTCAAACCCTAGGTAAGTGCCTGCTGGAATTAGTGTTATCTCTGCAAGGTGAGTCAACGACCACATCAAGGTGTGGCTAATTTGCCACAGCCGGAGTTTGGGTTGGAGGCGGTAATCTGTTGAGCACACACCAGATAATTCAAATGGCCCAGTTCCTGGAGTTCACTGTAGCCGTACGCGTTGGGTTCAAGCAGCCGGCTACGGCAGGCGGGTTGGTAAGCATCAATGCGGAGATGATCGAACAAATCAGCGATCACGGCAACGGCATAACCGGAGTGATGAAGCAGAGCGGCAAAGAGCTGGAAGTGCTGATGGCTTATGAGGACGTCAAGAAGCTTTTGAACAAGTAGGTTTTAGAACCTCCAGGTTGAAACACGAACAGACAATTCGCGCAGCGGTGGAATGTGGCGGCGTGGGGCTGCACAGCGGCGCGCCGGTCCACCTGAGGATTCTTCCGGCACGCGCCGGCTCGGGCATCATTTTTCGGCGGGTTGATCTGGATGGTTTTGAAGTGGAAGCCATCGGCCGCAACGTCGCGCGCGTCAGCTACGCCACCAGTCTGATGAAACAAGGCGTGCTGATCTCGACCACCGAGCACGTGCTTTCGGCGTTCATCGGGACCGGCATTGATAATGCCATCGTCGAACTGGACAACCTGGAGTTGCCCATACTCGACGGCAGCGCCACGCCGTTAGTAGAACTGATTCGCAAGGCGGGGATTCGGAAGCAGCGCCGGCCGCGGACTTATTTGCGCATTCGCCGTGAACTGGAACTGAGGGAGGGCGATAAGTTTATAGCGGTGTATCCCTCCGACACTTATTCGGTCTCTTACACCATCAATTTCCCTCACCCGTTGATCGGCAAAGAGACATTCTCCGTGGATCTTTCGGATGGCAATTATTTGCGGGAAATCGCGCCGGCGAGAACGTTTGGTTTTCTGCATCAGGCCGAGGCCATGCGCCAGCAAGGGCTGATCCGCGGCGCCTCTACGGAAAATGCTTTGGTGCTGACGCCGGACGGCCTGATGAACCCACCGTTACGCTACAAAGATGAATTCGTCCGCCACAAGGTTCTGGACCTGATTGGCGATCTGGCGTTGCTGGGGAAGCAGATCCTGGGCAACGTGGTGGCCGACCGCGCCGGCCACGCCATGCACACCGCCCTGGTGTCACGTCTGCTTCGCGACCACAGTGCGTGGGAAGAGACCACAGTAGATGACGAACTGCGGAGGGATGCTCCTGCTGCGTACGCTGCGGCCGCGCCTTAACTTCGAGTCCGGGGTTGCCCGCCCTCTCGCTACTGTTAGAGAGTCTGACCTGTCAGCGAATTTCCACCCGTCGAAAACCCACGACGGGGCAGCCTTGCGGTGGTGTTCTGCGACGTAGCCGCAGCTACAGCCCTCGACCACACCTGGAAACCCAAAGCTTTATAATCAGGGCCACCTATGACGCTCACCGCGGGCACGAAACTCGGGGCGTATGAAATTCTGGCTCCGCTCGGAGCAGGAGGGATGGGCGAGGTTTACCGGGCGCGCGATCCGCGCCTGGGACGTGACGTTGCCATCAAGGTCTTGCCAGCGGGCTACTCCAGCGATGCGGAGCGCTTGCGGCGTTTCGAGCAAGAGGCGCGGGCCACAGCTGCGCTCAACCATCCGAATATCCTGGCGGTGTTCGATGTCGGGCGGCAGGAGGACGGCTCTCCTTATATTGTTTCCGAACTGTTGGAGGGCGAGAGCCTGCGAGCGCGCCTGCGCGCGGGTGCGTTGCCGGTGCGCAAGGCGGTCGAATACGCGCTGCAGATTCTCCACGGTCTGGCTGCCGCCCACGATCGCGGGATTTTTCACCGTGATCTCAAACCAGAAAACATTTTTGTGACCCGCGAAGGCCACCTCAAGATTCTGGATTTCGGGCTGGCCAAGCTGACTCAGCCAGTCGCCGCGTCCGGGACCGGCATGTCTGTGGCCACGCTGGATTCAGCCACTGGGCAGGGCATGGCGATGGGAACACTCGGCTACATGTCGCCGGAGCAACTGCGGGGCGCTCCCAGCGACAGCCGCTCGGACTTGTTCAGCTTCGGCGCCGTGCTATATGAAATGCTCAGCGGGCAGCGGGCGTTTCGGGGAGAAACCACCGCGGACACGATCAGCGCAGTCTTAAGAGCAGAGCCTCCGGACCTTACGGCGACGGGCCGTGATGTACCCCCGATATTGGAGCGGATCGTGCGCCACTGCCTGGAGAAGGATCCGGCGGCGCGCTTCCAGTCCACCCGCGATGTCGCATTCGACCTGGAGTCGTTGTCCACCTCATCGTCTTCTGCGCTGCCCGCGGTCAGCGCCGGCAAGCCGCGTAAGGCATGGCTGGTACCGGGGCTGATGAGTGCAACCGCAGTGCTGCTGCTGATTGGGGGCTTACTGCTGGGGCGATGGAGCTCCTCTTCGTGGGCTCCCCCGGAATACCACCAGCTCACCTTTGCGCGCGAAGGTATAGGTTCTGCCCGCTTTGCCCCCGACCACCGCACGGTTATCTACAGTTCCGCGCGCGACGGTGGCGATGGTGAACTTTTCTCGGTCACGCCCGACAGCCTGGCGCCGGTGAGCCTGGGGCTCAAGGACACAGATATCGAATCAATTTCTCCGGCGGGGGAAATGCTGCTGATCCAGCAGCGCCGAACGCTCTACGCCTATGCCAGAGTGGGCGTGCTGGGACGCGCGCCCATGACCGGCGGGGCTCCCCGACCCATTCTGAACGATGTGCAAGACGCCGACTGGGGTCCGGGCAGCGAGATCGCGGTGGCTCGCTACGTGGACGGGCACTACCGTTTGGAGTATCCCGCGGGCCATGTTCTATATGAGACCGGCGGCTACGTCAGCGACGTGCACGTCTCCCCAAAGGGGGATTTGGTGGCTTTCGCCGAACACCCCACCTTTGGGGACGACGGCGGCACAATCGCCGTGGTGGACTCTTCCGGCCGCAAGCGCACTCTATCCGCACCGCAGGCGAAAATCATGGGCCTCGCTTGGGATCCCTTGGGCAAAGAGATTCGGTTCAGTGGTTCCGATGCCGGTCTTGCCGTTCAGTTGAAGTCAACAGACCTTTCAGGCCACAGTCGCGTGGTAGCGCGGGTGCCGGGGATTCTCGCAATCCACGATATCGCTCCGGACGGACGCGTCCTGCTGCGGCACGAGACTCAGCGCGACATCACGGCGGCCCTCGGGCCCGATCAGAATCAGGAGCGCGATCTGACCATCACCGATTGGACTCTACCTTACACCATCTCCCCGGACGGGAGACAGGTGCTGTTAGGAGAAGAGGGCACGGGTAGCCGTCCCGGCTACGACATCTACGTGCGACCCACAGACGGCTCGGCTCCGGTGCGAATCGGCGAGGGTGAGGGCCGTGACTTCTCGCCGGACATGAAGTGGGCGCTCGCTACTCTTCCGTTGCGCGTCCCGCGCCAATTTTTCCTCATCCCCCTCGGCCCCGGGGATCCCAGGCAGATCACCCGGGATTCGATTGACCACACCGACGCCCGCTTCCTGCCCGATGGCAAGGGCATTGTGTTCACCGGTATCGAGCCGGGGCACAAGGCTCGCATTTACACGCAGGCGATTGGTTCCAGCAGCCCGCGCGCGATCTCTCCCGAGGGCGTCACAGGCGTCGTTCCCACCGCAGACGGCAAATTCGTTTTCGGGTTTTCCGATACCGTCGCACTGTATCCAGTGGGTGGTCAGGGCACGCCCCGGGCAGTTCCCGGCGTCCATCCGGGCGACTTCATCGCTTCGGTCTCCCCGGATGGCCGCTCGGTGCTGGTCGTATCTGTGCTCCATCATCTTTCCCTTAATGTTTTCCGTGTAGACCTGGCCAGCGGCCGCCGCGAGCTGTTCAAGAAAATCGGGCCACCCGACCTCGCCGGGCTTTACATGTTCCCCAATGGCACGTTTACGCCTGACGGCAAGTACTACGCATACGCGTACAGTCGCATCCTGAGCGAGCTGTACGCGGTGGACGGTCTGCGGTGATGAGTGGGACGGTCAGTCGGCTGCTTGTGGGGAGGTGTCAAAATCGAGGAAAGAGCCCTGCAGAACGAGTGTTTCCAGCTCCATCTGGGCCTGCGCCCGTAGCCGGTCGGCATAACTTCTGACCGATTTCTGTTGTTCAGGAGGCAGCGGCGCAATTCGCACCGCCAGCAGGGGAGCGTCTTCTTCCAACATGCGCACCAGGCGTTCCGCCCGGGCAATTTTGGCTTGAATCGAAAGCATAAGAACTCCGTACCTTGATTGAATTTCTATTCAGAGTGCGGAAAGGTATGGTCTGGTGCAAGTCTTAAGCTGGATTCCTCTCGAAGATTAGCCCGCGCGGGCGGGGGCGCCCGCGCCTACATGGGACCTCAATCAAAGGTTCTCCCAATATTTCTCTGGCAACCTGCGCCTGGAAACTGGACACTATTCCTACCTTGCATAAGATCGTCTATCTTTCACTGGGATCGAATGTCGGCGACCGCGCGGCAAACCTTAATAAGGCGATCGAGCGCCTGCGCGCGCTGGGTGAAGTGGTCGCGGTTTCGTCGTTCTACGAGACCGAACCGGTCGAATTCGCGGCGCAGCCGTGGTTCTTGAATTGCGCCGTCCAGCTGGACACGGGGAAAATGCCCAAGCAGTTGCTGGCCGGAATTCTCGACCTGGAGCAGCAGATGGGAAGGCGGCGCACCCGGGAAAAAGGCCCGCGCGTCATTGATATTGACATTCTGCTGTTCGGCAGTTCGGTGGTCGAGACCAAGGGGCTGAGTATTCCGCATCCGGCGATGCACCAGCGGCGCTTTGTGCTCGAGCCGCTGGCGGAGATCGCTCCTGATGTGCGGCATCCGGTATTGAAGCGCACAGTTCGCGAGTTGCGGGACAATTTGCCGCCGGGACAGGCCGTCCGAAAGAAATGATCGGTCCCGCAGCCGTAATTACCCGCCCCGAAGGCAGTTTTTGTTTGCACATCCCGGCAATGTTATCGTGTCTGTGCTCAGAAATTGTTGGGCACACTCATGGGGTAGATCTTGCTCTTCCTGGCGGGAAGAGTCATTTAGTCACCATCTCTCATGAACATACTTGATCTCGTTGTCGGCAAACCCATCAAAACCAGCGACGAACGCGCCGAGCAGATCGGTCCCGTGCAGGGCATCCCGATCTTTGGTCTCGATGCGCTTAGCTCGGCCGCTTATGGCCCGGAAGCGGCCCTCAGCCTTCTGATCCCTCTTGGTCTTCTCGGTGTTCGGTATATCGTTCCCATCAGTGCCGCCATCATCACGCTGCTCGTGATCGTGTATTTCTCCTATCGTCAAACCATCGCCGCCTACCCCTCCGGCGGCGGCTCCTATACCGTGGCGCGTTTTAACCTTGGCGCACCTGCCAGCTTGCTGGCCGCGGCTGCGCTCCTCGCCGATTACATCCTGACGGCTGCGGTGGGCATTTCCGCGGGGGTTGGCGCTTTGGTCTCGGCCGTTCCGTCCTTGCTGCCCCACACCGTTTCTCTCTGCGTGGGCATTCTGGTCGTCATCACCATCCTGAATCTCCGCGGCGTGCGCGAAGCTGGAACTGCTTTCGCAGTTCCTACCTATCTGTTTGTGGGCACACTTCTGATCACCATCGTCGCGGGCATTCTTCATGTGCTGCTGAGCGGAGGCCATCCCACACCGGCGGTTCCACTTCCGCTTCCGCCGCCCATGACGGCAGCGGTCAGCTATTGGCTGCTGCTTAAGGTTTTCGCCGGCGGGTGCACAGCCTTGACTGGCGTAGAGGCTGTCAGTAACGGCGTGAAGGCTTTCCGGGAGCCGACGGTGAAAAACGCCCAGCGCACTCTCACCGTGATTATTTTTCTCCTGGCCGTGCTGCTGGCGGGAATTTCTTATCTCGTCAAGGTTTACGGAATTGCTGCAACCGATCCGGGCCAGCCCGGCTACCAGAGCGTTCTCTCCATGCTCACCGCCGCGGTTTTCGGCAAGGGCCTTTTTTACTATCTGACCATCGGCTCCATCCTCGTCGTTCTGTCGCTGTCCGCCAATACCGCTTTCGCTGATTTTCCGCGCCTGTGCCGCGCCATCGCCCAAAACAACTACCTCCCCCACGTCTTCGGCTACCGCGGGCGGCGGCTGGTTTACACCTACGGCATCGTTGTCCTAGCGGTGCTCTGTGGCGGGGTTCTTATCCTGTTCGGCGGCGTGACTGACCGGCTTATCCCGCTCTATGCGGTCGGCGCCTTTCTGGCCTTCACGCTTTCGCAAGCTGGCATGGTCATGCACTGGCGGAAGAATCGCGGTCCAAATTGGTTGAAGAGCACACTCGTCAATGGACTTGGCGCCCTCGTCACCGGCACTACCACTGGCGTCGTGCTGGTTGCGAAGTTTGTAGAAGGCGCCTGGATTACACTGCTTTTCATTCCGTTAACGATTGTCTTCTTCACAATGGTCCGCCGCCACTACCACTCCGTGAAAGTGCTCACCACCTGCAAGGTCCCGGTGGACACGGCCGGTCTCGGCCAGCCACCTATTGCGGTCATTGCCATCGACCGCTGGAGCAACATCACGCGCCAGGGAATCGAATTTGCTGCCCGGCTTTCCCCGGAGGTGATTGCCTTGCACGTCGAGCCCAACGAGCACTCCGAATTGCTACAAGACGATTGGGAGCACTACGTTGAGCGACCCTTCCGCGCGGAAGGCAAGGAACCGCCCCAGCTCGAGTTCCTGCCTTCACCCTATCGCTTCGTCATCATTCCAATCGTTCAGTTCATTCTCGACCTTTCGAAGAAACATCCTGATCGCAGCATTGTTGTGGTCATACCGGAACTGGTGGAGGACAAGTGGTACGAATACTTCCTCCACAATCAGCGCGGGCGCCTTTTGGAATGGGTGCTGCTTGCCCGCGGCAATGAGCGCATCTTCACGGTGAGTGCGCCCTGGTACGTCGGGAACCGATCCTGATTCCATCGGAAGCGGAGGGTGACCGGGAAGGACCTTGGCGAGCGGTATAGCAGAAATCATCAGGCCTGTTCCCTAGGGCATTATCACTCTGTTCCCAGCTTCTTGGGGTGCGGCAATGGCTGATTGGTTTTGCGGAAACTGTGCCAGCAGAAAATCCACGTAGGCGCGCGATTTGGGGCGTCCGGACGTGCGGGCATGGCCCATGCGCAGCAGAAACACCAGCGCACGCAAAACATCAGAGTCGCGCAGGCGGCTGTATCCGGCGTGCTTCTGCTCGGCCTCGCGATATTCCTTGACCATCTTTTGCAACTCCGATACCACCGTCTGCTGGTTCATGCTGGTGAGCGGAGTCTCGTAATGCAGGCCGGAGTTGACGAGAGTCTGGTAGCTTTTTGCGGTTGAGGCAAGAGCAGCGATCAAATCGTTGTCAGTGATGGCGCGATCGGAGCGAGCGCCCTGCGCCAGAGCGAAGCTTAATCCCAATATGAGGTGTTCGTGATCGTAGAGAAACTGCTCGGGAATTTCGACCTCGAGGAACAATGCCGCCTGGTCCAAATCCTGCAGCGATCGCGGCTTTTCGTGCTCGCGCGCCTGCTGCAGATAGACACAATCGCTGGGACAATCCAGAGTGACTTCGCGCTGCTCGCCGCAACATTGCGGGCAGATGCGGCCATGCACTGCGGGACAGAAACGTTTTTCCTTGCGCTTTTCGCAGATGGCACAACTCACCGCAGGCTCTCCGAACCCATTATTACATGGGTAATCGGAGGTCCTCTTCCGCCGTCGTCCGGGAGCGATGGTCGAGCTTCTGAGGACCCCCGCGGCTCCCGGGGGGAGCCATTTCGGAACCGCAATCGCTGAAAATGCCTATTTTTATGGGCTTTTCTGGTTCCAAGTTGACAAAAACCGCATAAAATATGGATGAAACGCTATATTTCCACAGGAGCCCTGGTATAAGATGGCTTCCATCGCTGGAAAAAATCAACGTTTCACCGAGGAGGATTCATGGCTAGTGGCATGACCAAGACTCAGCTCGTTCGTCATCTGGCGGAGAAAGTCGGCACCAACAACAAAACCGCCGCAACATTCCTGGAACACCTGACCGACACTGCAGTGAAGGAAACCAAGAAGAGCGGTCTGTTCGTGATCCCCGGATTGGGCCGGCTGGTGAAGGCTCATCGCAAAGCCCGCATGGGACGCAATCCGCAGACCGGCGAACCGATTCAGATCAAGGCAAAGACCGTGGTGAAGTTCCGCGTGGCAAAAGCTACGAAGGATGCGATCGCGCCCGCGCCCAAGAAGTAATTTCCGTTCCCGACAATTCAAGGCCGGCTGCCAAGCCGGCCTTTGTGCCTTCAGCGTTGGATGCGGCCATCGAGTCCCCACTGCCGTCCGGCATTCGACACAAAGAAAATAATGAACAGGAATAATAGCGGCAAGTGGTCGAGCTCGTTGCCGAAATAACGCCATACCGGGACGCCGTGACCCGGATCCCACCAGGTGGCCAGCGTCAAACTAATCATGTGCAGAATGCCCAACACAGAAGCTGGCCGCACCCAGATTCCGAGCAGCAACGACACACCGATGAACGTCTCCACCACGCCGACCAAATATCCGAACCAGACGGCATGAGGCAACACCAGGTTGGCCAGAACCGGGCGATAGAAACTCACCGCGCTGCTTTCAATGTAGCGTCGGAGGTATTCCTGAAACCCTCCGTGGGCGAAGCCGGGGCCGGCGAGTTTGTACTCGCCGAAAAGCAAAAAGAATATGGCGGTGCCGATGCGCACGGCTGCAATGGTTTTCGGGAGGGCGGCGGATTTCGTAGTCATTTCCTGGGCGCTCCGCTTCACAAGGTGTGCATGTAGGCCAGCAGGTCGTCAACCTGCTGCTGGGTGAGGACCTGGCCGAAGCCGGGCATTTTGTTGCGGCCGAAACGGATGATGTCAGTGGCGCGTTCGTCATTCGCAGGCATGCCGCTCATCGGCAGGTACTGCTTCTTGAAGACGCCTTTCATGCTGGGGCCTTGACGGCCGCGCGAGGAGTAGGGAGCGTGGCAGCGATCGCAATAGTTGTCGTACATGCGGCGTCCGGCAGCCTGCTGGGGGTTGAGTCCGAGTTCGGCGTCGCTGCGGCGGCGCTCAATCTCGCAGGCGGAGAAGAAACACAGGCTCACCACAGAGGCAGAGAGACAGAGAGAAAACCAGATGCGATATTTGATTTTCAAGTGCGCGATCAAAGCAGGTGTCAGGCGCTCAAAAACTCCACAGCAGTACAATAATAGAGCAAACCCATGCCCAATGCGGCAAAACGCGTACTGGTGAAGCGAGTCTATGAAAAACCTGAGCGCGCCGACGGGACGAGAGTGCTGGTGGACCGCTTGTGGCCGCGCGGCCTCAGCAAAGCCCGGGCAGCAGTGGACGCATGGATGCGCGAACTGGCACCCTCCGATGAGTTGCGCAAGTGGTTCCATGCGCAGCCCAATGGATGGCTGGCGTTCCGCAAGCGCTATTTGAAGGAGTTGGCCAAGGCTGAAGCGTCGGCCGCCCTGGCGGAACTTTACAAGCTGGCCGCGCGCCGCAAGAGGCTCACGCTGCTGTTCGCATCGCGAAACATGGAGCGCAACAACGCGGTCGTGCTGCGGGATTTGCTGGAAGGCATGCGCAAGCCGCCGACGGGCACCGGTCCGGGGGCCGTGAGAACCGTGCGGGAGCGCCAAGTGAAGCAAATGCCGAGGTAAAGCAGCTCTCAGCCATTTGTTAGCTCTTGGAGCGGACCGCCGGTTACTGCGTAGGCCTCGCGTCATTCACCATGACTTCGACAATTCCATCAATGGTGTCGAGCACGCGCTTGCTGGGAATATTGAAATTGTTAGACAGGATGGAAAACGCCACCAGTTCGCCACGCGCGGTGGTGGCGTAACCGGATAAAGCCTTTACCCCACCCAGTGAGCCAGTCTTCGCATAAATGTGCGTGTGCGGATCAGTATTCTTGAACCGGTCCGATAAAGAACCATCCACGCCGGCGATCGGGAAACTGTCGCGAAAGCTGGCTCCCCAGGGTTGGGTGGCGGCGTATTGCAACAGTTGCACGACTGCATGCGGAGAAACCAGATTTTGCCGGGAGAGTCCCGAGCCGTCGTAAAAGGCGTACTCGTCGGCGGACACTCCGGCCCGGTTGAGGAAGCCGCGCAAGACCTCGAGCCCGCCTTCGACCGTTCCGGCGGTACCCTTTTCGCGACCCAGCAGGCGCAACAGGATTTCGGCGTGCAGATTCTGGCTGACTTTGTTAACCACCGTCACATCTTGCAGCAGCGGCTTGGACTGATAGCTGGCCAGGACCAGCGGTTGCGGCTGCGAAGTTCGTGACGGCTGGTCACCGCCGCGCGACGGCGCGACCACCGTTACCGTCAAGGTGGAAAGACTGGCCAGTTCGGTGTGGCGAGTGCGATCCTTGCCATAAACCACCACGCCGCGTTTCTCGAGTAACTGGCGGAATAGAGCGGCGGCAAATTGGGCTGGATCATCAATGGCCAAAGCTTCGTTGGCTCCGGCGTCATCGAGTGGTAGTGTGCCCCACAGGGTGAGCAGCGTGGAACCGGGCTCGCGGTTGATAAAAATCTTGCGGCCGGTTCCCGCGGGCGTAGTGATGATGCGATTGTCTATCTGATAATAATCGGCAAAAGGCGACACGCTGACGAAGGCGCGTTCTCCGGCGCGGTCCGCTGGGAGAATATTCACGAAAACAACATTGTCATTGATGGTGAGAGCGGAAACCGGAGCGCCATCCGCCCACACCAGATCATCCTGGCTCCAACCTTCTCCGTAGCGCTCGAATGCGAAATAGGAATCGTCGGCGACGACATCGCCGTCCACGTATTTCACGCCCTTTTGCACCAGGGCATCGGCGAGCTGCTCCAGCACCTGAATGGGGTGGTCGTTGCGCTGGGTGCGCAAAGCGTAGGGAAGCTCGCGGCCGGAAAGATTGGGATCGCCGCGTCCAACCAGAACCAGGTCGCCATTAAGACGCCCATACTTATCCAACGTCCCGCTGGTTTCGACGGTGGTGCGAAAGCTGTAGTCCGGGCCGATCAGGGCAAGCGCGGCCGCCGTGGTGAAGAGCTTGGTATTGGAGGCGGGGGTGAACAGCTTGTCCGCGTTCTGCGCGTATAAGACTTTGCCGGATGGAAGTGAAACTACCTCGATGCCCCAGAATCCGCGGGCGAGATCGGGGGCAGAAAGAATTGCGGCGATTTGCTTTTCGAGCGGCTTCTTGGCTGCGGGGTAGAGGGGCGTTGCCAGTAGCAGGAGAAAAAGCAGCGAAAAATGCGCGCGGCGGCGAAGCATGTTACTGCGGAGATTGTAGCACCGGGTTGAATGAAGCCGCGTGGAGCGATGATTGGCTTAACGGATTCCAGACGTCCTTGGAAGGGAAGTGCCGTCGGGGGCCAGAGGCCGCCTTCCGTGGGCTCGTAATGGCACGGCTGAAGCCCGTGCCCTCCCAAGACCATTTATGAAAACCGGTCCTATTTTCGTGTACCCGAGGCCAGTACCACGGTCGCGCTGAATCTGATTTCCGTGTCCTTTACATATTGACCGATGGCGGCGTACACCTCGCGATTGATCTCCGGCCATTTTTCGGCGGGGACCCGCCCCAGCAAAGGCAAAAATGGAGTTGCGACTGCGCGGCACTGCTCCCAGACTTCTTCTGCGGTTCCGGGCCAAGTCCAGGGGACGGTCTTGGTTTGTTCGTGAATCTCGCCGAAACCAGCGCTGCGCAGCACGGCTGACAAGCTTCCGGATTGGGCAAAACGGAAGGGATCAGGACCCCCGGGAACCGTGGCTGGGCCACCCACGTGCTTCACGACGACTCCTATCATGCTCGACCAGTACGGCTGCTCAAACGGCCCCCAAGCCAGAAAACAGGCGCGTGCGCCGGGCTTGAGCACGCGATGCACTTCACTAAGAGCTTTGGCTGGGTCGCGAAAAAACATCACGCCAAATCGGCTGGTCGCCAGGTCGAAGCTTTGATCGGGAAATGGAAGACTGTGCGCGTCGGCCTGGCTGGTAGAAAGATTTGTAAAACCGCGCTGGCGGGCACGGTCGGCGGCAATCTCCAGAAGCTCGGAGCTGAGATCGAGAGCGGTAACGTGACCGCTGGGGCCGACTTGCGCTGCCAGGCTGATGGCGGGTTCTCCGGTGCCGCTGGCCAGATCGAGAATCTTCATCCCGGGCTGGGGCCGCGCGTAGCCGACCAGGGCTTCGGTGACGTCGCGGCCCATGGCGGCTGACTTGGCTTTCCATTTTTCGGAGGCAATCAGGCGGTAAGACGTGCCCCAGTTGGGATGTTCGGGTGAGTTCATTAATCAAGAAATACTGGTCACGGGTAAGGGCTCTTCTATTTTATATGGCTCTGCTGACCCTTTCGATGGCACCCTCAAATGGTCATTTCACGGGAATTCCAGCCCGGAGAAATCTGCTTTCTGCTGCCCCGGTGAACCCAGCAGATTCCTCCCGGCTGAAGCCGGTCAGACTGACAAGTTCTCTAACGTGCAAGAAGGATGTAAACAGGGCCAGCCCATCTCATAACAGGCTGTTCACGATTGTTGGTCAGACGGCGATATTACGCCAACTATCCGGGCTCCGACGTGAAATGCTTCCCAACTGCAAGACTAGCGCGGAAAGGTGATTCGCTTGACTAGTTGTATATCAACGATGATGTCGCCTATGTCATTTTTCCCATAGACCCGCCCATTGGGGTGCGAAAAACCCTCGATGGCCTTACCGTTCGTAAGGGTTAGTTGTACTTTCATCCCCTGGCCATGGTCGTCGTCAACGCCTAGAACATCAACCGCCTTTACCTTGCCGAATGGGACCAATTGCCCGTTGTCAAACTCGAAGTTCTCTCCTCCCCAGTCGAATTTGTCCTCAAACGACCACAAAACGGTTCCGTCAGTTTTCGTGATCCGAACTGCCTTCGTGGGAATATCATCTCCGGCCGGCGGTGGAGTGGTGGCCCCGGATACTGGGGAAACACTTGGGGATGACGCGGCCGATTGTGGTTGGGAAGGGACTGTTTCCGAACCCGGAGTACTCACGCTGCTCGGAGCGACGTTATCAGCATGGCCTTGCCCGGCACCAGGACCACCCATCTGATGCAACCCCAGGATTATGCCGCCGGCCGCAGTCAGCACGGCGGCGATCCCTGTTAAAATGCCGGGAAGCGTCGTCCAGAAATTCGGCTTTCCCTGTTCATCCGCCATAAGCCGTGTCCCTCCGCGAGATGCCAGCGAAGTCCTGACTTCGGGTAGGGCGTCGTCCTCAGGGCTTGGAGAGTACCAGTATTCTACACGAGCTATGAGTGCGGGTCGGACTAAAAGCTCCTCTTGTTGTTCTTCGCTAGCTGTCGGGTCACGGGCTAATCGGAAGTAATCCACCTGGAACAGAAACAAGCTCGTCGGAGAAGCAAAGGGGGCTGTTGACGAAATCAGGCGTTTAACTTACGACCTGGCTTCAAGTCCTCACTTGCCCCGCTTACACGCCCAAGTGCTCGCCGCTGCGCGGGCGATAACCATGGATGAAATCAACCGCGGGCATTCGCTTCTTGCCTTCTGGTTGCACTTCGAGAAGTTCCAGCGCCGTATCTCCTCCGCATCCCGCGATCAAGACATCTCCATCAATGGCCAATTCGCCTTGCGGGACCCTCCGGTCAACCGGCGCCGCAGCCCATATATTCAGATTCTTTCCGCGGAACGTGGTAAACGCGCCCGGCCACGGCTGAAATCCGCGCAGCCGATTGCAGATCTCCGGGGCGCTGCGCCGCCAGTCAATCCTTCCGTCTTCTTTTTTCAGGATCGGCGCGAGAGTGGCTTGCGCGTGATCCTGCGGACGCGGGCGCAGTGTGCCGGAAGGCAGTTGCTGCAAGGTCTCCACCATCAACTCCGCGCCCTGTGCTGCAAGACGAGGAGCCAGAGTCTCGGCGGTATCTTCGGGAGCGATAGCGATTTCTTTTTGCAGCAAGATATCTCCGGTATCAAGCCCGGTGTCGATTCGCATGGTGGTCACGCCGGTTACACTCTCGCCGTTGGCGATGGCCCACTGGATGGGCGCCGCGCCGCGATACTTGGGCAGCAACGAGGCGTGCAGATTGATGTTGCCAAGGCGCGGCAGTTCGATCATCCACGCGGGAATGATGCGCCCGTAACCCACAACGATGATGGCGTCCGGTTTCAGTACAGTGATTTGCCCGCGAAATTCCTGGTTGTTCTTGATCGTCTCCGGCTGCGTGATTGGCAAGCTGAGTTCCAGCGCACGCTGCTTAACCGGCGATGGCGCGAGGTCGAGTCCCCGGCCGCGAGGTTTGTCGGGCTGAGTGACGACCAGATGAACTGGGAATCCCGTCTCCACCAGCTTGTCGAGAATAGGAACAGCAAATCGAGGCGTGCCGCAAAAGACAAGATTGAGCGATTGAGTCATTGAGTCAGGGAGTCAACGACTGGTAGTAGATCAGGCCGGAGTGGCCCGCGCAAGATCCCTCGCCCCGCTGGTGAAAGCGCGGGCCTTCGGGATGACCATCTTCGATGTTTGTTTTGTTACCATTCTCCTGCTTTGGCGAGCTTGCGAATCTTGCGCTTGATCAAATCGCGCTTCAGGGCGCTGATGTGGCTGATATAAAGCTTGCCGTTCAGGTGATCGGTTTCGTGGAGCATCGCGCGGGCGAGCAAATCTTCTCCGGTCTTCTCAAACCACTTGCCATTCACGTCCTGCGCCTTGATTTTTACTCTTTGCGCGCGTGTCACCGGCTCGCGAAATTCGGGGATGCTGAGACAACCTTCGGGTTGCCGATGCTTGCCCTCGGCGTGGAGAATCACAGGATTCACCAGCACCAGCCTGGCGTTTGGGTCTTCCTTGAAGGTCACGTCAATCACCGCCAGGCGTTTGGCAATGCCGATCTGCGGCGCTGCCAGGCCGACTCCGCGCGCTTCATACATGGACTCGAACATGTCCTCGACCAGCTTTTTCAGTTCGCCGTCGAAAACGGTGACAGGTTCAGCAGGTTTCTCCAGAACCGGATTGCCAAACTTTACGATGCGATGGATCATGAATAAGAAAGATCGTCAGTAGTTCTTCAACTGCTGGCCGTAGCCGTGAAAATTGCGCAAGGTCTCCTGCATGGAGTCGCCGCCGAATTTTTCCAGCGCGCAACGAGCCAAAGTCAAGGCTACCATAGACTCCGAAGCGACTCCGGCGGCCGGGACTACACAGACGTCTGAGCGCTCATAGGCAGCTTTGACCGGCTCGCGAGTAGCGAAGTCCACCGATTGCAACGGTCGGCGCAACGTAGAGATTGGTTTCAAATAGCCGCGCACCCGAATATCCTCTCCGTTAGAAACCCCGCCTTCAATGCCGCCGGCGTTGTTTCGGGCGCGGGTAAAGCCGGAGAAGCCTTGCGAGCGCTGGTAGCCGATTTCGTCATGCACGGCAGATCCCGCAGAGGACGCCGCGGTGACGCCCGCGCCGATCTCGACCGCCTTCACCGCTTGCAGCGACATCACGGCCGCGGCCAGCAGCGCGTCGAGGCGTTCATCCCACTGGGCGTAGGTCCCCAGCCCCGGAGGCACATTGTGCGCGACCACTTCAAAGACGCCGCCCACCGAATCGCCGGTCTTGAGGGCGTGATCCACTTCATTTTTCATGCGCTGTTCGGCGGCTTCATCCACGCAGTTGAGCATTATTTCTTTCTGATCGCGCAGGACCGCAATTCGCTCCCAGAGAACTTCGCCTGCTTCGAGTGATGCCGCGCCCACCGAAATCACGTGACTCAAGACTTCGATCCCCAGCTCGCGCAGGAACAGCTTAGCTACTCCGCCAATGGCGACCCGCGCTGCCGACTCCCGCGCCGAGGCGCGTTCCAGCACATAACGAGCTTCGGGAAAGTTGTACTTCAGCGCCCCGGCCAGATCGGCATGGCCCGGCCGCGGAGACGCAACCGGTTTATGCCGCGCGGGATCGCCCTGCTCCACTGGAAGCGAGTCCTGCCAATTCTTCCAGTCTTTGTTCTCCAGCAAAATGGCAATCGGCGAGCCAATGGTCGCACCCTGCCGCACTCCCGAGAGGATGTGAGCCGTGTCGCGCTCAATCTTCATGCGGCCGCCACGCCCGTAGCCCTGCTGGCGACGCCACAGTTCGCGGTCGAGGAAGGCTTGATCCACTTTCAACCCCGCAGGCATGCCCGAAAGAAAGCCGACGAGGGCCTCTCCGTGGGACTCGCCAGAGGTGAAGTAGCGCAGCATTGCTTTGGATTGTAGCTGATCAGGCTGGCAGTACCGGAACAGTGACGCTGACGGCTGAAAGCTGATGGCTGAAGGCGGATTCTACTTCGTCCCGTTGGGATATACCAGAATCTTGCTCGCTTCTCCGGTCTTCAGCCGTTCCATGGCTTGGGAGAAATCCTTCATGGCAATGCGGTCGGTAATCACCGGATGCAGGTCGAGCTTGCCCGCTTTCAACAGCGCCGTCATCTGATACCAGGTCTGGTACATGCGCCGCCCGTTGATGCCCTGAATCGTAATGCCCTTGAATATGATGTCTTCGGAAAAGTTGAGCGAGATGGGTTTGGAAGTGAGCCCGAGAAGGGAAATGCGTCCGCCACGCCGCACGATGTCGAAGGCTGTTCGAATGGCATCGGGATGTCCCGCCATTTCCAGCACCACATCCACGCCCAGGCCGCCGGTTCGCTCCATGACGATGGCGGGAACATCTTCTTTCGAGGGATCGAGCACGAAATCGGCTTTCATTTCCTTGGCGAGCCGCCGCCGATGCTCGTTCACTTCGATGGCGAACACCTGAGCCGCGCCGACCGCCCGCGCAACGGCAATCGAAAACAAACCGATGGGTCCGCATCCTGTAACCGCGACGGTTTTCGCGGCAATCTCGCCGGCCAGGACGGTGTGAACCGCATTGCCCAGCGGATCGAGAATGGAGGCGTACTCCTGCGGGATGGCCGGGTCGAGCTTCCAGATGTTGGACTCGGGAATGACCACATATTCGGCGAATGCGCCGTCCGTGTCCACACCAATGATCTTGACGTTCTGGCAGATGTGAGCTTCGCCGGTGCGGCATAGCAGGCACTTGCCGCAGGCGACGTGCATTTCAGCGGAGACGAAGTCGCCTTCCTTCACGCTGGTGACTTCATCGCCATAGGCGGTGACAACTCCGCAGAACTCGTGACCGGGAATGAGTGGAGGATGAATCCGGTTCTGCGCCCAGCGGTCCCATTCGTAAATATGAAGATCGGTGCCGCAGATGGAGGCGACTTTGACCTTTACCAGCACATCGGTGGGGCCGAAGGCGGGAATCTTGACTTCGCGAATCTCCGCGCCGGGCGCGGCTTTGGGCTTTACGACCGCCAGCATGTTGTCCGCCATTCGGGGCCTCTTAGGAGTCCGGAATCAAACCCAAAACGTATGATTCTAGCACTGTGGGAATATTGGCGCTTTTTTCAGCACCGCAACAGTGCTGTCGTAAAATTCATCAACCACAGAGGACACAGAGGCCACTTCCCGAGCGTTCCTTCTTGCTCGTTAGCGCATTTGGTGATTAATCGGGACACCGGGATCGCAACGCCACGCCCGCTCACTTCTCCGCTGGCAATCCTTTGTTAGCCTTCGGCCCCGCCTTCTTGAACTCTTCCGACTTGCCGCGGGGGATGCTCAAAGTCTCCCAGTCGCTCGAGCGCAGATGCTTGCAAAGAAATACGATTTGTCCGGTGTGCTGGGCGTAGTGCGCGATTTGGCGGTTGATTGCTTGCAGGACGGTGTGCGGCTCGCCCCGGATCGTCACCGTGCGCATCACATCTTCAGGTTTGAGACTGTCAACGGCGCCGAGCACGCAGGCCCATCCGTCTTCCCACCAGGTTGTGACTTGCTCCCGCGTGGTGTTGGGGCCGATTTCGAATTCCTGGTCGCGATAGCGGTCGGGCTTCTCCCCGTCCGAGGTCAGGAAATCAGTGAAGCGGGAGCGCATATTCCCCGCCAGGTGCTTGATGAGCACGGCAACCGAGTTCGACTCCGGATCAATCGAGACGAACAGTTGCTCGTCCGAGAGTTGCGCAATGGCGCGCTCCGCCATGCGTTTGTGCCCGCGAAACTGGCGGCGGGCTTCGTCGAGATAGTGAGTCGCAATGTCGGGCATCACGAAGCCTCCAATGAATTAGCTTCCAGGGGTGACCGGCGGAATAAGCGGGTATGGGGCAGTGACCATCGCTGGCCGCACTTCCAGCTCCAGCTCAAAGCCGCCCACCCATTTGGCGAACAAGTTGTAGAGCAACGAGCCGATCGCGCCCATGATAAATCCCAGGCCTCCATAGAGCACAGGCATAAGGATGGCAAAGACGACGCCGAAGATTCCGGCAAACGGGGTCTTTTGCTGACCTGCCAACGATCCCAGCAGCCCAACGAGCAGGAAGAACGGCGCAAGAAGCAGTCCCAGGCAGCCATAAACCAAGCCCATAATCCTGGCTACTGACAGCACTCCGACGGATTTGATGATATGCATGATCGGTCCTCGTTTTGTGGTGCTTATCCCTAGATGCTCTTCCCGACAAAGGCAAATGCCTCTCCCAGAGTGGAGACGAATTCTTTTGCTGACTGCGGCCGTGTCGCAGTTTTGGGACTGAGAGCCCGCTCGAAAAACTGTTGCCATTCCGCAGGTGCATCGGGCAGATAAGTGGTAAGTGGAGTGAACCGGCCGTTGACAATGGAATGGTGCATCTGGCCGACAGAGGTTGCAGGAAAAGGGTGTGTCCCGGTCAGCATCTCGTAAGTAATCACTGCCAGCGCCCAGATATCCCATGCAGCAGACGCGACTTTACCGTTGAGCTGATCGGGCGACATATACTGCGGTGTACCCATCAGAACACCCTGAACCGTGTCAATTGTAGCCGCGGCTGAGTCGGTCCCCGAAACCAGAAACTTAGCCAGACCGAAGTCCAAGATCTTGGCCACTTCACCTGCGCCGCTTTGGGCCAGGAAAATGTTCTCCGGTTTCAGATCGCGATGGACCAAGCCGTTTTCGTGCGCAGCTTGAAGACCAGCGCATACGCCTGCAAGAATCTGCAAGATTTGCTGGGTGGCAAATTTCTTTTGCTGCTCCAATCGTTGCCGCAGGGTGAAGCCTTCGAGCAACTCCATCACCAGAAACACCCGTGTGTCGGAATCCACACCAAAGTCGTGCACGGTAACCAGATTGGGGTGTGCAAACGAGGCTGCCGCTTTGGCTTCGCGCCGGAAGCGTTCCGCCGCGTCGCTACTGGTGATAAGGTCTTCACGGATCAGCTTGACCGCAACGGCGCGTTCCAAAGAGGTATCCGTGGCCTTGTAAACCGTTCCCATTCCGCCCCGGCCGAGCCTCCGCTCCAGCCGGTAGCGCGAAGTCAGCAGCCGCTTAAAGGGCGTTCGCGTGAGTTGCGCGCCTTCACTGGCGCAGCGGCCCATGCCGCTCTCGTAGCACAGACCGCAGCGGGGACACTCTTCAAATCCCTCCAGCGCACTGGTAACAGGCCGCTCCAGCAGCAAAGCCAGCGCGCTGGCTATACCGGAGAGTAATTCCTGGTCCTCGCTGCCGTAGGGCTCCTCTGATTTCTTCGGACCCAAAACGATGAGCGCCTCGCGGGCATGGGGTGCAATCGCGATGGGTACCATCAGGTCGATGCGCGCATCCCGCAGGAAGTTCGTATCTTCTGAAGGAAGCTGCTGCTTGAGCCATCCACTTTCGGCCAGCGATATCTGCAGGGGCCGGGCAAAAAGGCGAAAGGCCGCCATGAGCTTGCCCTCCGCGCTCAGTCCACGGGGATAGACTTCAGGTGGCGCCGAGGCAAGGCAACGATAGATCGGCTCGGTGGCCTCGCGCATCAGGATGGAGACAAACTCTGGATGCAGCGCCTGCTCTATGCGGGCAACCGCCTTGGGGGCAACTTCTGTCAGGTTGGAGGAGGCGCGAATCTCATCCACCGTCTGACGCAGCAGTTGCTGCGCGTTGTAGTGCTCGCGATAAAAGCGGTGGTCCAGCAGCTCCATCCATTGCGACTTTTTCTTGTGGGCAATTACGCCAACCACTCCCATGAGCGCATACGCCCAGCCGTGCGAGGAGAGCAGGAGTCCGAAGGGCTGGTCTTTGTGGGCAATCAAATCGAAAATGAGGATTCCTGCCAGGATAGGGATGGGGATGAGCAGGGCGCCGCGCGCCACAGCGTATTGCAGGCTCTGGCGGACGATAAAACTTACCTGGAACAGGCGCTGCCTAAGTACCGCGTACGCCACGCAAATTGTGAAAGGAACCTGCGCCAGCCCAAACACAAGCGGTGAGATAGCAAGGGCAGAAAGCCAGAGCGTTCTTGGAGAGAAGGAGAACAGAAGAGCTGCAAGCAAATCCGCGAGGAACAGCAGCAAGCCAAAGGTCACCAGCCGGATCCGGCGCTTTTCATTTACCTCCCGAAGCCTAAAGTAACTCACCGCCAGGATCACAATGGGGGCCAGAAAAGCAACCAGAAAATAAATCCCGAGGATTGCACCCAGCCAACCCGGGAAGTTACCCACATCGTGCTTCGGGGCGAAGAGGACGATGTAACTGAGAGTGGCTGAGAGGCCCAGCAGAGGCGCGGCGATCACCGCCAGCATCATCCATGCCCAGCGGCGATGCAGCAGCGGCCTGGGGAATGAAAGCGAAAACAACAGCATGGGCGCGATGGGTAAGCCGTTGACACCGAGGATCGCAGCAGGAAAGGCGAGCCACTGGATGGCCAGTGGCAGGTTTCTCCATAACACCGCAGCGTTCGGGGACACAAGGTAGCCGCTGCCTGTACCCAGGCTGCAGAGGAATATGCCGGCAGCAATGGCGGTGAGGTCGCGCGGCCTCTTAAAGAGAACCAGCAGCCCCACCAGCAACTGAATCAAGCTGACAGTGGTTTCCACCCACCAACCCAGGGATTCGTTCGAGGTCCAGGCTTGCATCAGGCCCCGATTGATAGTCAACTGCAAATGAATTTCCTGGCCACCGCGCAATACAACAATGGAAACCGGATGGTCGAACGTGGTATTGCTCAACGCGCTACCGAGCTCAGTTGAGCTTTGTACAGCTCGGCCATCTACATTGACGATTCTGTCATCCGGCTTCACTCCGGCAATGTCGGCCGGGCTCCCCGGCTTCACGCTGGTCACCCGGTTGTCACGAAAGTCGGGACTGATTCCAGGGGCCTCAGGAAGTTCGAGAGGTAGATAGACAAAGCCCACCAGGAAGCAGGCGATGAAAGAGGCTGCAACCAACCAAAACCAAAACGGGATACGGGCAGAGGACATGCTTTTGCTTATGTTACTCGGGAGACGCCCATTATAGGCACAACGGACAGAGAATCGGCAAAAAGGACGGGAACAGCGAGCCAGGGGCGTCGCAAACAAATGCCGCTGATTGCGGGCGTATGACGAGCTATCCGGAAGTAATCAACATAGACGGTAAAAGGGCGAACCTGGGATCAGCGGATGACTATTGTTCAATCGTCCCCCAACCGCCTGCGCCCGGCGTCTCAATCCGAATTCGCTCTCCCTTGCTCAGGCGGATGTTGAACTTTCCCGGCAAACTCTGCGACGAGCCATCATGGCGAATCGCCGCGGCGGTACCCGGAAGGCCATTCGCTCCGCCGCTTAATCCGTAGGGACCGCGGGTGCGCCGCTCGGATAACAGAGTAACCTCGGCGTCCGTTAGCACTTCGATCTCGCGCACAACGCCGTCACCGCCGTGATGTTTGCCGTCGCCTCCACTATTCGGCCGGAGCGAATATTTCTGTACCCTTAATGGATACGCATACTCGAGCGCTTCAGCCGGCGTGTTGAGCGAATTTGTCATATGGGTGTGGACGCCGGAAACACCAGGCTTGGTCGGGCGCGCGCCCATGCCGCCGGCAATAGTTTCGTAGTAGGCAAAAGGCTCGTGGGTTCGCGGATCAATTCCGCCGATGGTTAAGTTGTTCATCGTTCCCGAAGCCGCCGCCGGAATTTGTTCCGGTATCGCCTGTGCCAGGGCGCGCAGCAGAACATCCACAATGCGTTGTGAAGTTTCCACATTTCCGCCCGCAACCGCTGCAGGCAGGCGCGCATTGACCACGGTTCCCTCGGGAGCAATCACCTGGATGGGACGCATCAGGCCGGCCGTCGCGGGAACGTCCTCTGCCAATAAGCAACGAAACACATAGAAGCAGGCCGAATAGGTGATTGCCTCGACCGCGTTCACGCTGCCTTCGACCTGCGGGTCGCTTCCAATGAAGTCAACAATGACTGCGTGGCGCGAGCGCCCCTTCGGCGCGCTGCGCTTGGTCAGGGCAGGCTCCCGCCCGCGAGCCTGTCCGCCTGAGAAATCCTGAATGGAAATCCTGACCGCGATTCTCACTGGCTTATCGCTAATGCCGTCGTTATCCAGAAAGTCTTCTGCCTGATACGTTCCGCGTGGCACTCCCGCGAGGAACGCGCGCATCATTTCCTCGGAGTAATCGAGCAATTCGCGCGCCGCCTTGGTTGCCCGCGCCAGGCCATAGCGGCGGCAAGTTTCGCGCAAACGCTCCGCGCCGGTGTGGCAGGCGGCAATTTGCGCTCCCAAGTCTCCTTCACGCTCCGCCGGAGTGCGAACATTGTTCAGCAACAGTGCGAGAACATCGCGCTGCATTTTTCCCGCGCGCATGATCCTCACCGGAGGAATGCGCAGCCCCTCCTGATAAATCTCGCGGCAAAGTCCCATGGATCCCGGATATGCGCCGCCTACGTCGGCGTGATGAGCCCGCGAAGCGAGGTAGAAATCGGGGCGCCGGGTTTTGTTGGAAAAATAAAACGGCGCGACCAGCGTAATGTCCGGCAAGTGCGTGCCGCCGCGGAATGGGTCGTTCAGCATGACCACGTCGCCCGGCGTCAGCTCAACGTCTTTGATTGCGGCCTGCACTGACATCGGCATGGAGCCCAAGTGCACCGGCATGTGATCGCCCATGGCGATGGCCTGGCCATGAGCGTCAAACACCGCGCAGGAATAATCCCGGCGCTCTTTGATATTGGGCGAGAACGCGGTCCGGCGCAGGGCTGCGCCCATTTCCTCCGCAATGGAGTGATAGATGTTCTTGAAAATCTCCAGTTCGATCGGATCGCGTCGCATGGCGGCAGAAAATTGACGACGGCTGCCAGTGTACGACAGGCCGGGCGATCGCGAGGAACGGATTCCTGACGCAGAATTGTGTTGACAATCAAGCAAATCAAACGCAATATCTGGTGGTGAGGGGTCTCGCGATACAAAATCTAGGTGAGGCTCCTCAGGTTTCGGGTTCAGTCAAGGGAAAATCGTTCACGGAGGAAAACAATAATGGCAACAAAGAAAAAAGCGGCTAAGAAAAAGAAACACTAACCGCCAGCAAGCGTGGCGCAAACCAACAGGTTTTCACCAGAGCCTCTGAAGAGAAGCACCTCTTCCGAGGCTTTTGTTTTTTCGTGGCTCTGTGCAAATTGTTCCGAAAGATGAAAAATCGGGGTTGTCGCCGAGGCCGCGCCGTGCTAGAAACTCAGATGGGGAGCGCGGTTCTCCCTGCGGCGAATGCGGTATCCGCAATCCCATGAGCCCTCATAACAAGGCAACGGCCAGATCTCTGAACATCAAAACCACCGACGTGGTGATTCCGGAGAAACTTTACTTCCGCATCGGCGAGGTCGCGCGGCTGTGCCGTCTGCCGGCCTACGTGCTGCGCTTCTGGGAAACGGAATTTCCCCAGCTTAAACCAGTCAAGAGCAGCACCGGCCAGCGCATGTATCGCCGCAAGGACGTCGAGAGCGCGTTGCACATCAAGCAGCTTCTTTATGAGGAAGGCTTCACCATCGCGGGCGCGCGCCAACATCTGCGCTCAGAAACCAAGGGAGACAAGAAGCAGTCGCCACTGCCGTTTCCAGCGCGCCCGGCGGCGAGCCTGAAGAATGTCCAGCAGGGACTGCGCGAAATTCTCACCATGCTTTCGGCCCGGCGCTGAGCAGATATTTTCTAGCGATCCGCAGCGCAGGCTACACGGAAACCATAATCAGCGTATTGAAACTGCGGCGGAATGCTGGAGCGCGCGGCGCAGCGGTTTACTTTCACATGATGACGCCAGGAGCCTCCGCGGGATGCGCGGCGGCCGCCTGCCTCGGGGCCACGGGGATTGCGGTCAGGCGAGAGTGCGTAGTAATCGGCCTGATACCAGTCGCTGCACCACTCATGCACGTTGGCGCAGATATCGTAAAGTCCGAATGGGTTGGGAGCGCTTCGTCCCACGGGCTCGGGCCCGGGCTTCCAGCGGGCTGCATAATCGGGCAATGATCGCGGCGGAGCGTCTCCCCAAGGAAAAAGTTTGCCCTCCAACCCACCGCGCGCCGCCCGTTCCCACTCGGCTTCTGTCGGCAGACAATACTTGACACCACTCAGGCTGCTAAGCCAGATGCAATACTGCGCAGCTTCAAACCATGAAACCGCGACCACCGGCTGCTCCGGATGGTTGAAGTTGGGATCATTCCAAAACGGCGGAGGCGGCGAGCCCGTGGCGAGCAGAAAGCGAGCGTATTCCGCGTTTGTAACCTGGCACGCGGCTAGATCAAACGCATCCACCCAAACGCGGTGAACCGGGCGCTCGTTATCCTGCACTCCTTTGTCCTGTCCAGTCTCGGAGCCCATCAGAAACCAGCCTTTGGGAATGCGCAGCAGAACCGGCTCAATGCCCGCGTGGAACACGTTCGACGGCGATGTGTTTGAAGCAGCCATGCGATGAAATGAGCCTAGCACAGGCCGAATCCATAGCGGGCTAACCGCGCAGCCTGCGCACGACCTGCGCAATTTCGTTGTCTTGAAATAGCCGGATCGCGGCGATTCCCGCCGCACCTGCGTCCAGGCATGAGCGTGCGTTTTCGAGAGTGACTCCGCCCAGAGCGAGAACCGGAATCCCTTGCTGACAAGCCTTCCGCAACGCATCGAGACCGGCGGGAGGCTGGTTGAGATCATCTTTTTTCTCCAAGGCCAACTTCTGAAGCACCCGCTTCTCGAATACCGGTGCGAAAACTGCGAAGTCGGCCGCGTCGGCCTTCGCCCGCGCGACGTCTGCGGGGCTATGGCAGGAAACACTGATGGTCGGAGGTCCGGGCATTGCATGTTGCCAAATCTCCCGCACATCGGAGGGCGCGAGGTCCACGGAGCGCAGGTGAACTCCATCGGCGTGGCAGGCGACGGCGACGTCAGTGCGAGAGTTGATCAGGAGGCGGGTTGCTCCGCCGCTCTCGCGAACCACCCGAACTACTGACTGAGCGAGGGTTTCCAAATCGCGGGAGGAAAGATCTTTCTCGCGCAACTGAACGTAGTCCACGCCGGCGCGGACGGCTTCGGCGATTTTCTGCAGCAGACAACGCCGGCGCTCGGCTTCGTCGCCGGGGAACTGCGCGCGATCGGTGATGTAGTGGAGGAGCAAGCTGCTAGTCTGCACTATCGAAGCAGCCTGCCGCCAGCCGGCCATCGCCAATTGACACCCAGGGCGAATGGGGACATACTTTCAGTGCTCCCGCCATCCCCCGTGGCCGAGTGAGTGGTTGGCTACTCCCTCCGACGAGGTGCGTCCATGAAGAAGGTTCTGCGGTTTCACTTTGCATCTGTAGCCGTTTTCTTGCTGTCTTTCGTGACGGTGATTGTCGCGCCTGCGCAGACGTTCACGACGCTGGCGAGTTTCGACGAGACCAATGGTGCTAACCCAGAGTCGTCTGTCGTGCAAGGTTTCGACGGCAACTTGTACGGCACAACCGTTAATGGCGGGGCCAGCGGCAACTGTACAAACGGCTGTGGCACCGTTTTCAAAATCACTTCAGGAGGCACACTGACAACGCTGCACAGCTTCGATCTCACCGACGGCCTTGCTCCTATCGGCGGACTGGTTCAAGCCGCCGACGGGAACTTCTACGGGACAACGGAGGGCGGCGGGGCGAACTGTGCAAACGGCTGTGGCACGGTCTTCAAAATCACTCCAGAAGGCACGCTTACAACTCTTTACAGCTTTTGCGCCCAAACGGGGTGCACCGACGGGTCCTTCCCTTACGCAGGGCTGGTTCAAGCCACCGACGGGAACTTCTACGGCACAGCCGGGGAAGGCGGCATCAACGACAATGGCACCATTTTCAAAATCACGCCTGGGGGCACGCTGACCACGCTGCACACATTCGACCTTACCGACGGGTCCTTCCCTTACCCAGGGCTGGTTCAAGCCACTAACGGGAACTTCTACGGGGCAACGACCTATGGCGGGGCCAACGGAGATGGCACGGTCTTCGAAATAACTTCATCGGGCACCCTGACGACGTTGCACAGCTTCGACTCGACTGACGGCGCAGAGCCTTACGGCGGGCTGCTCCAAGCCACCGACGGAAGCTTCTACGGGACAACGTACGTGGGCGGGGCCAGCGGCAACTGTGTAAGAGGCTGTGGCACGTTCTTCAAAATCACCGCCGGAGGAACGCTGACGACGCTGCACAGCTTCGACTCGACTGACGGCTCGAACCCACCCGCAGAGCTTGTCCAAGCCACTGACGGGAACTTCTACGGGACAACGAACGGAGGCGGGGCCGGTCAGAACTGCTTCTCAGGCTGTGGCACGATCTTCAAGGTCACCTCCGGGGGCACGGTGACGACGCTGCACAGCTTCGATCTCACCGACGGCCTTGCTCCTATCGGCGGACTGGTTCAAGCCACCAACGGAACGTTCTACGGGGCACCCCAGGATGGCGGCAATCTTAGCTGTAATTCCGGCGTCGGGTGTGGCACGGCCTTCAGCTTGTCTGTTGGACTCGGCCCGTTCGTGGAAACGCTACCTGCGGTCGGGAAAGTAGGGTCAGCGGTTATCATCCTCGGCAACGGCCTCGCCGGCGCGACCAGCGTTACATTCAGCGGAACGGCAGCGACCTTTACGGTTGCCTCGTCCACGGAAATCAAGACCACAGTTCCAACTGGCGCGACCAGCGGCAAGGTTCAGGTGACCACGCCCCACGGCACACTCGCGAGCAATGGTGTGTTTCGAGTAAAGTAGGTACTATCCGAGGTTTCGCAAAGGCGGCGAGACCCGGGGCATTGCTGCACGGGCGGGGACGCCCGCGCCTACATCGGAACCTTAGTCATAGATTTCCTACGGATTGGTTTTCGCGATCTCCGGCAGCGCTTCCGCGGCACGCTTGGGCTGCGGACCGAGATGGTACTTGGTCAAGCCGTCGCGCAGAAACTCAAAGCCTTCTTCCGGCGAATCTACCAGCTTGAACAGATCCAGATCCTCCGGTGAGATCGTTCCGGCATCTACCATGGCCTGAAAGTTGAGCAGGCGATTCCAGTATTCGCTGCCGTAGATGACTACCAGAATCTTCTTGGCAAGTTTTTGGGTCTGGGCCAGAGTCAGGATTTCAAATAGTTCATCGAGCGTGCCAAAGCCTCCGGGAAAAATCACCAGCGCCTTGGCCAGGTAGGCAAACCAGAATTTCCGCATGAAGAAGTAATGGAACTCGAAGTTCAGCGAAGGCGTGATGTAAGGGTTTGGATTCTGCTCGAAAGGCAGATGAATATTCAGCCCAATGCTCTTGGCACCCGCGTCCTGAGCGCCCAGATTGGCCGCTTCCATGATTCCGGGGCCGCCGCCGGTGGTGACTACGAAGCGATGCCGGCGGGCGGGAATCTGAAGCGACCACTGGCTCAACATGCCGGCAAGTTTGCGCGCGTCCTCGTAATAGCGGGCCATGTCAACAGCCGCGGCGGCGCGCTTCTGAAAAATGTCTCCGCCATTGCCGGCCGCTTCCTGTGCTGCCAGATTCTTTTCCGCACTGGAGCGGCTGTGAAAGCGGGCGGAGCCGAAGAACACGACGGTGTCCTGAATCTGCTCGCGGCGAAAGCGGGCGAGGGGCTCGCTGTACTCAGACAGCAGGCGGATAATGCGCCCATCCGGACTGTTGAGAAAAGGCTCGTTTTCGTAGGCCAGGGGCGCGCGCTTGATTTCGCTTTCATTCATGCTGATGTTTTTCCGAATCTTATGAAATTCGCACAGCCTGCAGGAAGTTGGTGAGAGCCCATGCCGTCCCCCGGAGTCGGTGTGGCAAGTCCTCTTGCGCCCCGCTGGGGCTTGCTCTGCTCCACATTCCACCCACGGCTTGCGCCGTGGGCTGCATTCTTGCGCCGCTTCGCGGCTAAACCTACGTCGCTCGTCCACTGGCCAAGGGGCGATTGAGCTACACAGGCTCTACACCGAAGCGGCGCTGCCGCCTCCAAGTGGCTACTTGCGCAGCGTGCTACGGCTGCGGTCCTTCGTGGTAGTGGATGGCTTCCCAGAATCCAATCCAGATGTCCAACATGCCCAGACCGCTGCACAGTCCACGGACAAACCCGTTGCCTAGGAATGCGCGCAATGCCGGGTAACCCAGCAGAAGATAGTTGTCGGTCCACTCCGGCCGCCAGGGAAGGATGACCAACAACACGCCGACGCCGGCGCAAACAAACACGAACATCAGAACAGTAATGCGGTGAAGCCACAGTTCGATGCCCGAATAGCGTCTTTCGGGCGTCACCTGCGGAGTCTTGATTATTCTCACGGACGCGCCGGCTTCTTCCGCAGAAGACAGTTTTGCTCCCGCCGGATTCAAAGGTATTTTGTCCTGGGAGGAACCCGGATCGCCGGTCACGCCGTGCTCCCCAGGACCGCCAGCGTCGCGGGCCGGGTTTTGCCAGCGCACACCCCTCGAGTGAAAGCCAGACCCATCAATACATTTTACGACCTCAGGGCCTTAATGCGCTCACCCACATCGCGATAGTCAATGTTGCTGCCATACACCTCGAGAAAATGGCTTAAGGCAACAGGCTTATTGCCGGAAATTTCGTAAGACGAACCCAGTTCGTAGTGCAGAGCGGTGCGGGTTTCTTCGTCAATGGTTGGCAGTTTCAGCGCCCGCTCGTACCAGCGGATAGCCGCTTCCGGCACGCCTTTGTCGAGGAAACACTGCGCCAGCCAGGTGTAGGTCTGCATGAGCTGCGCGAAGGGATGGCCGTGGTCCACTGCCTGGCAGACCTTTTGCAACTCGCCGATGGCTTCGTCGAGCAAGCCCATCTCGCGGAAGGCGACGCCGAGATTGTAATGCGTCTCCGGATCCTCGTCGGCTGGGCCTGCGCCTTCTTCGAGCTCTTGCTTCAACTCGCCGAACATGTCCGCCAAATCCACTCCCGGGCCGATGTCGAAGGCCTGGGCAGGAGCGGCCGGCTCGGCTGACCGCGGACGAATGGGCGTGAGTGGAGAAGTCAAGGGTGGAGCAGCCGTTACGGATGCGGCTGCTGTGCCTGAAGCAGCTGCGGCTGCCATGGCTGCGGAAGGCGCAGTTTTTGCTGGCTGCGCTGCCGGAGCGCCGGCGGCGATGCTGGCCGCGGGCCCCACTTTCGCCTGCGCTTGCGCGGGCACGTCAATCTGTACCGCCGGTGGCTGGGGAACAAAATCGCTTCCTAAAGAAGCTTCCAAGTCGGCGACGAACTCTCCCAAACTTCCGGCCGGTTGCGGCTGAGAAACCGATTCGGCAACCTCCGCCGGTGGCTGCGGTGTGGTGTGGGCTTGAGGTTCCGGCTGCACCGGAAATTCAGCCGGTGAAGAGATTCCGGCTTTGGCCACCGGAGTGGAGGCGCCAGCAGTTGCCTCGGCAAGGAAGCCATCTCCAAGCGAGGATTCCAAGTCGGCGACGATAGTGTCCAATACTCCTGGCTTGGTTTCAGCAACGGGCGCAGGAACTGGCTCGACCGCCGGAGTGAATTCCGCAGCGATGTTCGGAGCAATGGCGGCTTCCTCGGGCGCGCCGGCGGGAATTTCCACTTCCTCGACGGAAATCTCGGCCACTTCAGACTGCGCGGCTGGCGGATGTGCCGCGGCTGATTCGATCTCGCTCCGAATTTCTGCCAGCATGGACGCTTCAGGCCTTAGCTGCTGCAGCGCCTTGAAAGCTGCGTAAGCCTCTTCGGCCATGCCCTGAGCCAGATAAAAACGTATCTCATCCACAGTTGCGGCAATGCTCTCCGCGCTGGCGAGAGTGTGCTCACCGGCTGTGGGAGCAACGCCCGCCGGCGCTTCGGCGGCGGCGGAAGGCAATGCGCTCTCATCCGTCAAGGTCCCTTCCCACTCCTGGGAAAGGTCAATTTCCTCTTCGGCCGCCGAGACCGGCTTTACATCAAATTCCGCGGGTTCTGAAGCAGGCTCAGCAGGAGATGACGGGCGCGCATGGAAGAACAAGCCAGAGGCTGCAGGAGCGGCAGCTTCGGCCGCGGGCGTGGACTCGACCGCAGGGGCTTCCGGAGTAGAAACTGCCACCGCAGGCTCCTCAGCCGCGACCACAGGAACGGCAACCTTAACCGGCGGAGGCGCTGCTGCGGCCTGCAGGGGCTTGACGGCTACAACCGCCGCTGAACCGCGCTCTTCGTACTTGCTGGCCAGTTCTCCGTAGCGGGTAGCTTCGTCGGGATGCCCCGCGTCGTGATAAATGCTCTCCAAAGTGCGGCAACAAATTGCGGCGTCGGCAAAACGTCCGGCCCGAGTATGCAAGGCCGCAAGACGCTGATTGACACGCAAGTCTCCCGGAGCCTGAGGCAGCGCGGAAAGCAAAGGCCCCAGGGCCTTGGCAGGCATGTTGTAAGAAATGAAGAGCTCGGCATCGGTCAGAGCAGCCCGGACAGCCAGCGCAACTTCATCGTCATAGCGCTGATCCACAAATGGGGCGGTGGCTTCCAGTTCGTCCACCATGACCGCGCCTTCTTCCGCGGTGATGAACTTGGAGGCAGATGTCCCGCCGATTTTCGCCAGCACGGTTTGGTAATTGTTGGCGTGTAATTGATTTTCGGGCTCGAGCTGGGTCAGCTTCAGATAGTAGTCGCGGGCTTTTTCCAGATCGCCGGACTGCACATACCCATGCGCCAGCAGTTCGTAAACCTCGGTCAGGTGCGTACTCTCGCCGGCGCGATTCAGCAGATCAAGCAGCATTTCGAGAGCCGGGGTATTCTCCCGAATGTGTCCACTCAGGGAGTGCAGGGCCTCGAGGACCTTATCCGCATCGGCTGCCAGCAGCCGGTCGGCGTATTGCTGGTAAACCCGAAGAGCATCCTCGAACTGGCCCGCCGCGACTAACGCGTCGGCGTAGCCCGTTATTGCGCTGCTGTCGTTGTGAACCGTAACCAGCTTCGCCGCCAGAGTACCGGCTTCGGGCAAGCGCCCGGTTTGCAAGTAGGCCTGCAAGAGAGCGCGCAAGCCATCAGGGTGGCTATCCAGGTCGGCGACTTTTTCCAGATTCTCAATGCAGCCGGGAAGATTCCCCGCATCAAACGCAGTCCGCCCGCGCAGCAGCAAGGCGTAACTGTTGCCGGGGTCGAGCGTGAGCATGCGCTGCAAAATCTCTTCCGCCGGCGCAAGTTGGCCTTTGCCGCGCAAGGTTTCTGCTGCCGCCGAAAAGAGCTGCCAGGCTTCTGTCTTTTTTCCCAACTTAACGTAAACTTCCGCCAGCTTGGTCCGCATGGCTACGTTTTCGGGATCCATTTCCAGAGTCTTCTGGAAAATGCGCACCGCCTGCTCGAACTCGCCGGTGCGCAGAAATTCTTCCGCCACCTGCAGATACTGCGCGCGCGCATCGTTGAACAGACCTTGCTGGGTATAAAGCTCGGCCAGCCGCAGCACGCTCTCCAGCGACGTCTGCAGCTTGCTCAGCTTCTTGTACATGGCGATGGCTTTGACCGTAAAGCCCTGGGAGGCATAGGCGTCGCCCACGCTCTTAAAGCATTCCACGGCCTTGTCCGCGTTGCCGAGCCGCGAGTACAGATCGCCCACGGTGTTCATCACCGTGAGGTCTTTGGGGTCGGCCTTGAGGACTTTCTCGTACTCAGTGATGGCGTTCTGCAATTTGCCCTGCTGGACAAATTTCTCCGCGGCACTGAGAACCTTCTGTTTGTTGAAGCCAAAACCAAACGCCATAAGAGTGCGGACTCCGGCTCCGGTTGTGTTCCCGCTGAAAACTCCGGCTACGAAGCTTAGAGGCGGGTTGACCATCCCTTCGGGATTACTACCCGAAATTCCGGGAATGGCCGTTCGGACAAGGGTCATTGTACGGCTGGTTACCCAGAATCGTATGGTTACTAAGGGTTACCAGAAGGGAGTGTACGACTGGGTGGGAGTCCACCACGGATTCAGCACAAAATCGAATGCAGAAAATCCGGAGCGCGGATTTCTCCGCGCTCCGGCACCGAGAACCAGGAAACCAGTTCACGGCTAGCGGTAACGGTTCACCGCGAACCGCCTCAGGGTCTTGGCACGAAAACTGTATGCTCCCGCTTCAGCTAGGGCACCTGGAAGGCCACATTGCTCGTGAGCGTTCCCCTCGAGGTTGACACCTTAACGGGACCGGTGGTGGCGCCGGTGGGTACGGTAGCAGTGATTTCGGTACCCGAGACCACGGTGAACGTAGCCGACGTGCCGTTAAATGTGACGCTGGTCGCGCCCCTCAGATTCGTCCCCAAAATCTTGACGGATGCTCCCACCCTGCCGGAGGCCGGCAGCGTTTCCACAAACGGGGCCAGGCCCACGGACAGGCTCCAGGCCGTGCCAGCGCAGTCGTTGCAATTCGGATAGCCAGCGCCGCCAGATGGTGAGGTTCCGTAGAATGTCCCACTGGTATCCTGCATCAGCGTGCCGCTGACGCCGTCGGCGCCATTGAAGTTGTGCACCGTCGTCAATGTGCCGCTTGGGGTCACGCGGAAGATCGTGCCCAAACTGTTGACCCCGCCTCCTGCGGTCGTCCCGTAGAAATTGCCATCGGTGGCCAGGATCACAAGGTTGGGCCTGGTTCCGTCCAGGCAATTGCCTACCGTGCAGAAGCTGTATAGCGTGGTCACGGCGCCACTTGCGGTCATGGTGAAAAATGTGCCCCCTCCGGTGGTGCCGCCTTCCGCAGTTACACCGTAGAAGTTCCCGTTCGCAGCCTGAACCAACCCGCCCGTGGGGTAATAGCCCAGGTCGCCATTTGCGCTGAAGCTGTGGAGCGTGGTGAACGTACCGCCCGGGGTGATTTTGAAAGCTGTGCCGTCAAAGTAGTTGGCTCCGCCAAACGATGTTGTCCCGTACAGGTTTCCGTCGGTGCCTTGAACCAGAGGTGAATACGGCCCATTTCCGTCCGGACAGTCCTCGTAACTGCCGTTGGCGCAAAAGGAGTGCAGCGTGGTGAGCGCGCCACCCAGGGTAAGTTTGAAGATCGTGCCCGCATTGTAGGCCGCGTAAACCTGGTTGGTCCCGTAGAGATTTCCGTTGCTGGCCTGCACCAGCGCCACTTCGGTCGTTGTGCCGTCGAGGCAAGAATTGGTTTGATTGGTGACGGAGCAGAAGTTGTAAAGGATGGTGAATCCGCCGCTCGGTGTGATTTCATAGACCACCCCACAAGTCCCGTTAGGACCGCTACAGCCGCCGCTGTTTCCCTGCGACGTACCGTAGAAATTACCATTGGTGGCCTGCACCAGCGCCGCGCTGTTTGCTTCGCCGTCGGTGTCTGAGCCACCGGCGTCAAAGCTGTGAAGCGTTGTCACCGATCCGCTGGTGCTGATTTTGAAAACGCCGCCAGTGTTGTACCCCGTTGTCCCATACAAGTATCCATTGGCACCCTGAACCAGTCCGTTGGGGAAGGCACTGCCCGGGGGGTTGCCGTTAGGCCCTGGGAAGGTGTACAGCGAAGTAAAGGTTTGAGCCTGGGCCGGAATGGCTATCCCAGCGAAGGCCAGTGTGAGCGCGAGTATCGGGCCGATTCGAATAGTTTTTTGCTGCCGAACATCTTTCATCAAAGTCTCCTGGGGCGCGAAAGCCTAGCTTGCCTGCTGGCGCAGGCTCAGTTTCGTCGCGCAGCTAACGCAACACTAGGCGACTCAGCTTCCGAGCGCAGCGCTACTCTCGCCGAAGCCAGGCCCCCAGTCAATGCTCCGCGGCTCACGCTGGGTGCAAACCTAGTTCACTCGGTAAGGCATTTGAACGCAATAGGATGCAAGAAGTTCTCACGCGAATTCAGGCAGCGCCAGCACCTCCGAAGCAGAATTTCTGCCTGCTCTTTTCGTGTTAGACTGAAGTCCCTCCCCCAGGCGCCGAGCCTATGCCCTCGTCTGTCAGCCAAAGTCCTGTGATCCGCTTCGGTGTATTCGAGGCTGATGTGCGCTCGGGCGAACTGCGTAAGAATGGTGGAAAGATAAAGATCCAGGAGCTGCCCTTCCGCGCTCTCAAGCTGTTGTTGAGCCGTCCCAATGAAGTCTTGAGCCGCGAGGAGTTTCGCAAGGCACTTTGGCCGGAAGACATTTTCGTTGATTTCGATCACGGCATCAGCAGCGCGATTAACCGTCTTCGCGATGCACTAGGAGACTCCGCCGACAACCCCATCTTTGTAGAGACTGTCGAACGCCGCGGCTACCGTTGGATTGCGCCCACGCATCGTCCAGCTCCAGTTTTGCCGGAAACCCCGACCCACGTGACGGCCCCACAAGAGCTGCAGCACGCGGCTCGCCTGGCGCCCTCTCATCCCTCCCGATGGATGTGGATTCTGGCACTGCTGGCTTTGACTCTGTTGGTCGTGGCGTGGACCCTCAGATCCAATCATCGAGCCGCCAAAGCAAGTAACACAGTACAACCGTCTCTCTCCTCAGCTCCAGTTTCACCACAGCATCCCGCCAATCCCGAAGCCGAGGATTTTTACCTCAAAGGGCGCTTCTACTGGAGCAAACGCACTCCTGACAGCTTGAACAAGGCGGTCGACGCTTTTACCCAAGCCATCGTCCACGATCCGAATTACGCGCGAGCCTATGTCGGCTTGGCGGATTGCTACAACCTGCTGCGCGAATACACCGCCATGCCGGCCTCGGAGGCCTACCCGCGCGCTCTGGCCGCCGCGAGAAAAGCGGTCGAACTCGATCCCCAGTCTTCCGAGGCGCATGCTTCTCTCGCTTTCGTTTCCTTCTACGGTATGTGGGATGTCTCCATCGCCGATCGGGAATTCCGGCGAGCCATTGACTTGGACCCCAACAACGCGGTCGCTCACCACTGGTATGCGACGTACCTCATTTGTATCCTCCGTTACCCTGAGGCGTTGGCGGAGATCGAACGCGCCCAAGCGCTCGATCCGGCTTCGAAATCCGTCCTGGCCGATAAGGGTCTTATTCTCTTCAACGCGGGCCGGCAGCGGGAGGCGATCGCCTTGTTGAAGCAGATGGAGGAAAACGAACCAGACTTTATTTCTCCGCACCGCTACCTGAAGGCCATCTACCTGATGACGGCGGACTATCCCCGCTATCTTGCGGAGTCAAGAAGCGGGGATGCTCTGATGCACTCCACCTCTGCCCCCGGTATTACCGAAGCGGGGGAAAGGGGATTCGCCGCCGGGGGCGGAAAGGGCATGCTGGAGGCTCTGCGGCTGAAAGAAAAAGAGCTGTACGATCGCGGCCAGTTTTCGCCGTACGTGCTGGCGGAGACGTGCTCCATCCTCGGGAACAAGCAGGAAGCGCTGCAGTACCTGAAAACCGCCTACGATCAGCATGCCGACGGCATGGCCGAGATCGAAACCAATCCTGCCTTCAGTAATCTGCGCCACGAGTCGGCCTTCCGGGACTTGGTCAACCGCATGGGCTTACCGAACCAACACTAATCGTCCAGGGTGGTAGTGTCGCCTCGGGTAGGATTCTCGCCGCCCTTCAGCCACAAGATTCCGGCTAACCCGGAATGCGCTACTCTTTCATGAGGTGAAGCCTCTGCCATGGAGCGGCGCTCTCTGGTCGAAAATCTCGAGAGCTTTCTGCAACGAAGGGACGACTGCGCCTACATTCAGAGCCGTGGCTATCGCACTGTGCGCTGGTCGTATCGGCAGGTCGCCGAGACAGCTTTCCAGTTCGCCCGCGAGCTTGAAAGTCGCGGGATCGCGAAAGGCGACCGGGTCGTTCTCTGGGGGCCGAATTCAGCGGAGTGGGTTGCCATTTTCTTCGGTTGTGCGCTACGCGGCGTCGTTATAGTTCCTATGGACGAAGCCGCGACGGCCGACTTTGCCCTGCGCGTGTCTCAACAAGTCAGCTCCAAACTTCTAGTCTGCTCCCGCGGGCATCTTCTGTCGTCTATGGCGGCGCTTGTGATCGAGGATTTGCCTGAGGCGTTGCAGCAGCACTCGCCTGCACCTTATCCGCCGGTGGAACTCGCGCCCGGTGACACTCTCGAAATCGTTTTCACTTCCGGCACGACGGCTGAACCGAAGGGCGTCGTGATCACCCACGGCAACGTTCTCGCCAATATCGCGCCGCTGGAAATTGAAATCCAGAAATATCTCAAGTACGAACGCTTGGTGCACCCGGTGCGGTTCCTCAATCTGTTGCCCCTCAGCCACGTCTTCGGGCAGTTTCTGGGAATCTTCCTGCCGCAGCTAGTTGGCGGTGCCGTTGTTTTTCACGAGTCCCTGAATCCAGCCGAAGTGATGGCTACGATTCGGCGTGAACGTGTCTCGGTGCTGGTGGCCGTGCCGCGCATGTTGCAATCGCTAAAGGAAAAGATCGAGCGCGATCTGGCAGATCAGAGCCGGCTGGAAGAGTTCCGGCGGCAATTTCGCTCTTCTGCCGGCAAACACTTCCTGCACCGCTGGTGGATTTTTCGCCGCATCCATCGCCAGTTCGGGTGGAAGTTCTGGGCGTTCGTTTCCGGCGGGGCCGCGCTGGACCGGGCAACCGAGGAATTCTGGGGAAGACTCGGCTACGCGGTGATTCAGGGCTACGGACTTACCGAGACTACTTCGCTGATTAGCGTGAACCATCCGTTTAAGCTGAGCCAGGGATCCATCGGCAAAGTATTGGCCGGACGCGAAGTCAAGCTGGCCGAGGACGGCGAGATTCTGGTTCGCGGAGGCGGTGTCGCCGCCGGTTATTGGAGTGGCGGGGAGTTGCAACCGGTCGCAGGGGAGGAAGGCTGGTATCGCACCGGCGACATCGGGCAACTCGATTCCGACGGCAATTTGTACTTCAAGGGGCGCAAGAAAGAAGTCATTGTGACGCCCGGCGGCATGAATGTTTACCCAGAAGACCTGGAGGCAGCGTTGCGCGCGCAGCCCGAAGTGAAGGATTGCGTGGTGACCGCGCTGCCTCGCGATGGAAACGCCGAGGCGTGCGCCGTGCTGATTTTGCGTGATGCGGGCGCTGATCCTCAATCCGCAGTGCAGCGCGCGAACCAGTCATTGGCGGAGTATCAGCGCATGCGGAACTGGTTCGTCTGGCCCGATGAAGATTTTCCGCGCACATCAACCCAAAAGCCGCGCAAGAGCTTGATTGCTCAAACCGTGCAAACCCAGTTCGCGCAGGCATGGCCGCATCCGCAGGGCTCAAGTCCGCTGGCGGAATTGATCGGCCAAATCACCGGGCGAACGCCCACGCGCCTGGTGGCCACTTCCAATCTCGAATCCGACTTGAATCTGTCCTCGCTGGACCGCGTTGCCTTGCTGGGTGCGCTGGAAGACCGCTATCAAGTCGACCTCAGCGAAACCAGCTTCTCCGCCGTGAACACGGTGGGCGATCTGGAACGCCTCCTGCGTGGTCAACCTACGCCGCGCATGCGCTTTCACTACGCCCGTTGGGCGCAGCGAAGGCCGGTGACGTGGCTTCGACTCATCACGAATTATCTTTTGCTACGCCCGGTGGTGTCCCTGTTGGGACGGCCGCACATTGAAGGCCGGGAAAACCTGCGTGGGGTGCGTGGCCCCGTGCTGGTCATTTGCAACCACGTTAGCGACGTGGATGTGGGTTTCGTAATCGCAGCGCTGCCGGCGCATCTGGGGAATAAGATCGCCACCGCGGCGGGCGGCGAGGCGCTGGAAATGCTGCGCACTCCGCCAGCGACGCGAAATTTGATCGGCAGAGTTTACGATCAGGTTAAGTGGCTGCTCGGTGTGTCCCTGCTCAATCTCTTTCCTTTACCGCGCGAAGCCGGGTTTCGCCACAGCTTTGCCTACGCCGGGGAATGCGCGGACCGGGGCTATAGCGTTCTTGTCTTTCCTGAGGGGCATCACACCACGGACGGGAAATTGGGTCCGTTCCGGGCCGGAATCGGCTTGCTTGCGATTAACCTTGGCATACCGATTGTCGCTATGAGGATTGATGGATTGTTTGAGCTGAAGCAGGCGGGAAAGAAAATCGCGTCGCCCGGGAGAATCCGGGTAAGGATCGGAAAGCCAGTGCAATTCTCTGCCTTGACCGACGCGGACCAGATTGCGCGCGAACTGCGGATTAAAGTGCAGGAATTGTGAGGTTTGGCGCCGCTTGGCCGCAAACAAATAGCCGGAACTCCGCCGCTTGGTTATAATGCAGTCCATGACACGCAATCGTCTGTTTGCCACGTTACTGCCGCTGGCCGTCATTGCATTTTGCTTATCAAGCGCGGCCAAGACCGTGAAAGTTCAAATGAAAGATGCCGACGGAAAGAGCGTGGGCACCATCACCATCAAACCGGGAGGCACCGGGGTCAGTCTTTATTTACACCTTAAACATCTGCCTCCGGGCTTGCACGCCATCCATTTTCATCAGGATGGCAAATGCGATCCGCCGGATTTCAAATCGGCCGGGCCGCATTTCAATCCCGACAACAAGAAACATGGAGCGCTGAGTCCTGATGGACCGCACGCCGGCGACATGGAGAATTTCAAGGTCACCGCGAACGGCGACACGCCGGACGCTACCATTGATGATCCCTACGTAAATATGGGCAGCGACAGCCACTCGATCTTCAGCAATGGCGGTACCGCTCTGATCATCCATGCCAAGGCGGATGACAAGCGAACCGATCCCTCAGGCAACTCGGGCGACCGCATTGCCTGCGGCCTGGTGAACTCGCAAGGTCATTGGTGGTAAAGGCCGGCAGCGCGCGGATGGCTTAAGCAGTTTGTGCGGCGCGGCATGGTCAAGATGGCGTAGGGCGGCTATCCGAGAGATCTAGGGATCGTAAACGGCATTGCCATAGCCGTCGCGGCGGGCACCTTCCTGCATTTCATCGAGTCTCTTCTTTTGCTGGTCCAGTTGCTGTTGCATGCGCTGCACTTCTTCCTGTTTCTGAATCTGGCGCTGGTTGTACTGGACGCCATTCCGATAACGATTGGCTTCGACAAAATGGACGGAGGCGTTCAGGTCGTTCATCTGCCTCTGCATGGATACGATCGCGTTCTTTTGCCCTTGAATCTCTGCCTTCCATTGCTCGGCCGGTTTCTTGTAGCCGCCTGCCGAGGGTCGGCTTTCATAAGAATGATGCGAGGAGGAGGTTGCCGTATTGCTGGAATCATCGGCCAGGGTGTCGTGTGTGGGGATGTCTTCGTCGGTAATCACTTTTGGCGCGGGCTTGCCGTCTTTCGTCTGCTGCTTCTGACGCTGCTCACGGGCTACGTCACCCAGCGATTGGCCAAGACTGAGTCCGCACAAAGAAAGCGCGAGACCGCCTAGAATCAGAGCCTTATACCCGTAGCGCATACCGACCTCCCTGCGCCCGCACTCATGAACGAGCGAACTGGTCTGAAATGCTATATCCAATCCAGGCGCTGGGTATGTTACGCAGGTGCAGGTTGGGGCAGCGCCGATGATAGGTTCCCAGTGGTACCAGAGGGCAAGGTCCTAGTGTATGGATTCAGGTTGATGGATTAGGAGGGATTTCCCCGCATCACCCATCTCTCCCAGGAAGTTTCTTCAGCCCAAACGCCCCTGTGACGACCAAAGCCGCGTGGGACGTAGCAGTGAATGCCGTGGGAAACGAAGTCCCGGTCTCAGAAAGTAAACTTCGCGGCTAACTGAATCACGCGCGGACCTCCGCCGCCCAGCCCGGGATTTCCCTGTGCCACATCCGGCGTCTGGCTGATCTGCCCGGCAGGGCCCGGCCCTGCGCTCGGGAAAACGATGCTTCCGTTGGGCAGGGCGAAGTTCGGATGATTGAGGATGTTGAAGAACTCTGCCCGAAGCTGCAAGTTCAGACGCTCAAACAGACGCGTATTCTTGGAGACCGAAAAGTCCAGATTGCTGTAACCCGGCCCGTAAACAGAATTGCGCCCGAGGTCGCCGAAGGTGCCGAAGGCGGGTTGTGAAAAGGCCTGCAGATTCAAGTAACCCGAGACTGGATTCCAATTGGGCAGAATCGGGTTTACTCCGGCCACGACATTCGGGCGCTGGTTGAAGTAAAAGCGTCCCGTGGTGTCATTTGAGGTGATAATCGGAATCGGCCGCCCCGTCTGGAAGCTGGCAATCCAGTTAACCGTCCAGCCCGATCCCAAGGCTTTGGGTACGGCATGCCAGACGGGCAAGTCGTAGCTCACCGCTCCGGTAAAGCGCTGCCGTGTGTCAAAGGTGGACGGCCCGCGCTCGGCCGCCAGGTTGGTTGAATCCTGCGGGAATGCAGCTCCGGCGACAAAGTCAATGCCGTCGGAGGCGTCGTCCAGCGACTTGGAGTAGTTGTAGGTGGCAAAGCCGGACCAGCCGTGCGTTCCCTGAATGCGGAAAGTGGTTTGCAGCGCGTTATAGTCCGACCAACTGATGGGCGCCAGCACATCCACATTGGTGAATTTCGGGTTGGGAAAGTTGAAGTTGGCGTCTGGCTGATTGGCATCATAGAGGCGCACCAGGTGGGTCCCCTTGCTGCCTACATAGCCGATTTCCAGTGACGTATTCTCAGCCAGCTTTTGCTGGACATTGAAGTTAAAGTTCTGCGTGTAAGGCGTCGGAAAGTTGAGCGGCGTGGTAAAGATGGGAAACTGCCCGGTGGTTTGCGCCGTCAGAATGGGAACACCGGGAGTGCTTCCGTTGAACGCTGATGAATTGAAACTCATGGGGAAAACCGGAACCGGGCCGACTGGATTTGTGGCCACGCCGGCGGAGGAGGTGAAGTTCGCGATCAGGATGTCCTGGGGGAGGTAGTCATAGTAAATTCCGTAGCCGCCGCGCACGATGGTGTTGCGCAAAACGTTCCAGGCGAATCCTATGCGCGGCGCAAAATCGGTGAGATCGCGGTGATAGACGCCGTTAAGCCCGTGAGTTCCCACCATAGCCAAAGTCCCGTCCGGAGCCAGATTGGAAAGCAGATTGTTTTTCTCGCTTAAGGGGCCGAAGTACTCCCAGCGCAGTCCCAGATTCAGCGTCAGCTTTGACAGGATGCGGTAATCGTCCTGCGCGAAGAAGCTCCAGCCGTTGTTATATGTGGTGCGCTGGGTATTGCCGGTGTCCGCGCTCACGAACCCATTGCCCAGATAGAAGTTGGCCAGAACATCAACCACGGGATCAGGGTTCAAGCCGCTCTGGTTGAAAGAGAAAATGCCCCGCTCCAGGTTGTCGTTGAAGTTGGCGATGGCGGCACGGCGGAACTCGCCTCCAAATTTGAAGGTGTGCTTGCCTGTAAGCCAGGTAAAGTTGTCCAGGATTTGAAACGTCTGGCTGGTACGTCCGCGGGGGACGCTGAAGCCTATCGCCCCCAGGTTTTCCAGTTGCGGAATGGAGAAGTCGAATTCCGGAAGTCCGAGTTTGCCGGTGCCGAGGTCGAAATTCGGACCGAGAGTGGCGGGATTGAAGTTTGCATCCAGCGAACTGAATGAGGTTCGGTAGCGGCTGTAGCCGAAGCGAATTTCATTGATCCTGGTCGAGCTGAGAGTGGAAAGCAGACTGACAGAAACCACCTGCGTGCGGGTGGGAGAAGTCTGCGCGAACTCCGGCAGGCGCGAGCCTTTGCCGAACCCTCCGTTGTTGCCCAAAGGGAAGATTTGGCTGCTTTGCCCGAAGGCATAGCGTCCGGTCAGTTGCTCGCTATCGCTTAGACCCTGGTCAATTTTGGCAATGAAATTATCCAGGTCGTTCTTGTCGCGGACCACAGCAGGGATTTGAGGGGTATTGCTGACCGGGTAGAATCCCAGGATCCTGGTCAGTGCGGGGTTGATGCTCGAAATCTGGCCCGTGCCCAGCGCCACCGCCTGCGCCTGGGCAATCTGTGCTGGAGTCGGCACGTTGAGCAGGAAGTCTGAGCCCACATTCTCCCGCTGCCCCTCGTAGGCGCCAAAGAAGAAAGTCTTGTCCTTGATGATCGGCCCGCCCAGCGAGGCGCCGAACTGATTATTCTGAAATACCGTTTTGCGCGCCTCGGTGTTGAAGTAGTTGCGCGCGTCGAAAGCGCTGTTGCGCAGGAACTCAAATGCGGAGCCGTGCAACTGGTTGGTGCCCGAACGAGTGATGATGTTCACCGCGGAACCGCTGTTGCGTCCGTACTCGGCCCCGAACTGCGATTGCAGGTTGAATTCCTCGATGGCGTCAATGGGCAGCAGCGTGGCGGGGGCGCCGGTGATGCCTACCTGATTGAGAGCCGAGTTGTTGAAATAGGGGTCGTTATTGTCTGTTCCGTCGAGCGTGTAATTGTTGGAGCGGTCCCGATTGCCGTTGATGTTGAACTGTCCAAAACCAAATTGCGTGCCCGCAACGCCCGCCGGTTCGACGGTCACTCCGGGAACCAACGCTACGAGTTTGCCGAAGTCACGCCCGTTCAGCGGAAGGTCGTTGACCAGCTTGCGGTCCACGACTTCGCCCAGCACATCGCGCGTGCTGTCCACTACCGGAGCCTCTTCGGAGACGGTGACTTGCTCCAGCTTCCGCTGGACCCTGGTGAGGTCGAAGTTGGCGGTGGTATCCAGGCCGACATTTACGACCACATTCTGCGCGACGGGCGACAGACTAGCCGCGGAAGCGGTGACCGCATACTCACCCGCCGGCAACTCGGCCAATACATAGCCGCCATCGGAGCCAGTGGTGGTTTCGCGCGCCAGCCCAGTCGCATCATTTTTGGCAGTGATCTTGGCGCCGGCAATGACGCTTCCGCTGGGATCAACTACCGTCCCGCGAATCGAACCGCGGTAGCTCTGCGCCCAGCAAAACCCGGTGATAAGCAGCATCGCCGCGGTTACGGCCAATTTGGCGGCGAACTTGTTTTCGTATCCAGTTGCCTGCTGGCGGCTCATATCGTTGTCCTCTCAAGTACCCTGCTGTTGCCAACCGAGTGCTGCTGCTCCGACCTTACTCTACTTATTTCTTCGCGCGCGGAATTATGATCTGCGCCGGCGGCGTAACTCCGTAAGTCTCGGCAAAACTCCCCTGGTTGACCGCTACGCCCAGCCGCCCTCGAGAATCTATGTAGAGCAGCGGCTTTTTCAGCGGCACATCGCTGAAGGTGCGCACAAACGGAATCTGCATCTCAGTTTTGCCAATGGTGAAGGGCACAGTCTGCCCCCGCGCATAACCCAGCTTGAGAAAGTCTTCTCCACTGACATTCGTGACCAGGTTGCCGAAGGGGCCGTCTGTGGCAATCACTTCGCCACTCAATCCGTGCTCGTCGAGTTTGGAAGGCACGAGGTCAAGCCGCACCAACTTGCCAAGTTCAAGCTCCGGGCCGACCTGGGTCCAGTCTTCGCCGTGGGCCAAATGGGCGCCAACGGGTGAAAAAATGTCTCGCCCATGAAACGTGGACGACAATGCCGCTCCGATCATCCACGCGTGATTGCTGATCTCCCGCGCGGCTTCAAGGCCATCACGATCACCGACCATGGTGATCAGGCCGTTATCCGGAAGGACGAAATACTGCCCGCGCTTCGATCTCACGACGACCGCCTTGCGGGTGCTGCCCACGGTGGGATCCACGACCACGACAAACACCGTTCCCGCCGGATAGTAAGGCGTTGCGCCGTACAGAAATCGCGCTCCGTCCAATATCGAAAAGGGCGTGACCTGGTGGGTGAGATCCACGATGCGCAACTCGGGAGCAATGGAATACATCACGCCTTTGCAGATGGCGACGGAGTCGTCCACGGTGCCAAAGTCGGTCATGAATACGATGGTCGGCGGGCTGGCGGCGTTTCCTGCGTAGGCTGGATTCCCCAGCGCAAACACGCACAGCAGAATGGGGAGCAGAAAATAAGGTCTTCCGCGCCTGCGTAAAAGTTCCATCAACATTGGGCCCCTCATTAGGCGAACCAACGCCGCTGAATTCCAGTAAGCTGCACATTGTAAATGTCGGGCAGGGAAACGAGAAGGGCATAGATCACCACGGCCGCAGGCGACCGGCTGGTGCCAGCCAATGCCTAACTCTACGGGGCGTCGTGATCGGCGGAAAAACACAACGGCACACCGGGCAGCTATAATCTTGAATTGCATCGGACGTAATACTTAGCAAGGAGGGTTGTGATGCCAGGAGCTATTCCGGAAAAATATCGTGATCTTTTCGACAAACGCGCGTTTGCCAGTCTAGGCACCCTGATGCCGGACGGGCAGCCGCAGGTGACGCCGGTGTGGTGCGATTTGGAAGGCGACTTTGTCATTTTCAATTCTGCCAAGGGCCGCCAAAAGGATAAGAACGTGCGCCGCGATCCGCGCGTGGCCCTGGCCATTGTTGATCCGGAGAATCCATACCGTTATCTTGAGATTCGCGGCCGGGTGGTCGAAATTACCGAGCAGGGCGCAGACCAGCACATAGACAAGATGGCGAAAAAATATCTGGGCGTGGACAAGTATCCTTACCGCACGGCCAGCGAAGTGCGCGTGATTTATAAAATACGGCCTGAGCACACCACCACGATGGGGTAAGGCTGGGGCTCGAATCCCAAGGCTGTTCCTCCAGGGTTGCGCGTATTTTGCGAGGTAATCATCCATTACGCAATCCACAGCAATGAGCCTGTCCTTATGCCCTCGAACTTGACGATTCCGTCTGAACCAGTCTCCGCTCTCGATGTCACCCGGGTGCGGTCCCAGTTTCCCTCTCTGGTGCAAACCATCAACGGGCAGCCGGCTATCTTTCTCGACGGCCCCGGCGGGACACAAGTTCCGCAACGCGTGATTGACGCCATCTCCGGCTACCTGAGCAGCAGCAACGCCAATACCGCCGGCGCCTACGCCACCAGCCGGCAAACTGACGCGATGATCGCGAGCGCCCGGTCCGCGATGGCGGACTTTCTCAACTGCGCTGCGGACGAGATCGTTTTCGGCCAGAACATGACATCGCTGACATACGCCATCAGCCGCTCGATCGGACGCGAACTCGGCTCCGGCGACGAGATCGTGGTTACTCACCTCGACCACGACGCCAACATCTCGCCCTGGCAGGCGATCGAGGAAGGCGGCGTGAAAGTTCGTTTCGCTGAGATTAACGAGACCGACTGCACTCTTGATATGGATGATCTGAAGCGCAAAATCACGCCGCGCACCAAACTGGTGGCAGCAGGCTACGCCTCGAACGCGGTGGGCACGATCAATAATGTGAAAGAGGTTGTACGCGTGGCCCATAACGCTGGCGCGATGGCGTTCATTGATGCTGTGCATTACGCCCCGCACGGGCCAATTGACATTCGCGCCCTGGACTGCGACTTTCTGGTGTGCTCAACTTACAAATTTTTCGGGCCGCACATGGGAGTGTTGTACGGCAAGCGCGAGCATCTGCAGCGCTTGCAGCCTTACAAAGTGCGCGCCAATAGCAATGCAATCCCGTACCGCTGGGAATGGGGCACGCTCAATCACGAGTGCATTGCGGGTATCACCGCCTGCGTGGAATATCTCGCCGATCTCGGCCGTCAGGTTGACCCGTCAGCCTCAGAGCGCCGCACGGCGCTGCTCGCCGCGTACAAGGCAATCCAGAAGCATGAGCGTGGACTTATGGAGAGACTGATCGCTGGATTGCTGGCCGTTCCCGGCTTGAAGCTCTACGGCATCAGCGATCCGCAACAGTTCCAACGGCGCTGTCCCACGGCAGCAGTGCGTGTCAAAAGCCATACGCCGCTCGAACTTGCTACAAAACTGGGCGAGCGCGGATTCTTCACTTGGGATGGCAACTACTATGCCTTAAATCTGACCGAGCGGCTGGATGTGGAAAAGGACGGTGGCTTCCTGCGCATCGGGCTGGTGCACTACAACACGATGTCCGAGGTGGAAGGGTTGTTGGCCGCGCTCCAGGAGATCGTGGCTTGAATTAGCGTGGGTTCACGTCGTCCTCTCATGCCCTCGGTTCTGAAGGCCTTCCCTACGGGCCGAAAGGAGCTGCGTACGTTCCACCGTGTCAGCGGGCAAGCGCGCGCAAGCTCACTGTGCCGGAGGCTCTTCCTGCCCAACTTTTAGAAAGTACTGCGCTGCTGTTTCAGGGTTCCAGTAGGCCTCGGCCGTCAGCGGTGGATAGGTGGGCACTCTTCCTGCCAGCACTGCATCAATTACCGCGTCGGTTACGTTATTGGGATTCAGGACTGCCACCACCATTCCATTCTGGTCCACGACCACTGCATGCGGGATCCCGAAGGCTGAGTAAGCCTTGTAAACAGACAGATCCGTATCCAGTGCCACCCACGCATCAATAGGATGTTTCTTGAGAAACCAAGCAACCTTCGGCGGATTCTCATGACCGACTGCGATGAACTGCACGGCCTTCCGTCTGTAGCGAGAGACCAGTTCGTTAAGGTGAGGAATGCCTGCTACACAGGGAGCGCACCATGAGCCCCAAAATTCGAGGATTACGACCTTGCCATGCAAAGTCTTCCAGCTAATCTCGCTTGGGCCGGGACCCTGCACTACAAATTCAAACCTGAGCGCCGGTGCAAGATCGCCCGGCTTTAGCGCATCCGCAGGTACTTCCTTGAGCTGTTGGCCCCACACCTGCTGTGGGAATGTCTGGAAAATCAAGACTAGAAACAGCAAAGCAATTCTGCTCTGAGAGACTGACACGAAGCCCTCCGTTGTTTCAGACGGTTGGGGTCCAAGATCGTGAGCGCCCTTCTTGACATTTAGACGGCCAGGCCACAGTTCCGCACAGGCCGGATTTGCTCTGTGCAGATTCGAACATGGGATTCATGAGATGGATGATGGATTCCAGTGTCCAGCGCTTGAGACTATCCAGGGTTTGTAGAAAGATAAGCGCAGTCTCTAACCAGGCCGACGCAGTTCGGTAACGTTCGTTCCCTTCGCCACCAGCACCACACTCGCCAGATCAATGAACAGCCCGTGCTCGACGATCCCCGGTATGGCCTCCAGCTTGCGCCCGAGCGCTGGCGGATCGGGAATCTGGCCGAAGTTGCAATCCAGGATGTGATGGCCCTCGTCGGTGATAAAAGGTATCCCGTGTTCATATTGGCGAAGAGTCACCGAGGCTCCCAACGCCTCGATTTTTTTGGCTACCACGGATTGCGCAAAGGGGATTACCTCAACTGGCAAGGGAAACTTGCCCAGGACTGCCACTTGTTTGCTGGCATCGGCGATGATGACCACCTGGCGCGACGCGAACGCGATAACTTTTTCCCGCAGCAAGGCCCCGCCGCCACCTTTTATTAGGTGCAAATGCGGGTCGAATTCGTCAGCGCCATCAATCGTGACGTCAATTTGCTGGAGTTCATCGAGAGTCGCGAGCGGAATGCCCACGCTGGCCGCCAGTTCCTGGGTACGAACCGAAGTCGGAATGCCTCGAATTTTCAACCCCTCGCGAACGCGCTCGCCCAGAAACTTGACCGCGTAAGCTGCGGTCGAGCCGGTTCCCAGACCCACAATGTTGCCATCGCGCACGAAACGCAAACTGGCGCGGGCGGCGGCTTCTTTTTCCGGTTCAGTCTTGCTCACCATAGACGGTTGGCCACGATTCTCGCGACCGACTACTGTATCGCTTCCTGAGCGGTGCGACAAGGAAGGACGCCGGCAAGAATCACGACGCGACACCCTCATAATTTCCACCCGAGCTTTCCACACCTGTAGCAGAGTTTTAAACGAACATTCAACTGGGGTTCATCGGAATGTAACCTCCACCCCGCAACGTAAGACTGCGTGGGATAAACCTGCCACGAAATCCGCTCATTGGAGGATGCATCATGCGGTTAGGAAATCTACTTCGTGCGACCGGCCAACATTTGGGCCTGGGCGCGGCTTTACTTTCTATGGTCGTCAACTTGGTTGCGCCGCCGCCGATGACCGCGGAGACCAAGAAGGCACCGGCTACCACTACCCCCATTCAACACGTCATCGTGATCATCGGCGAAAACCGCACGTTCGATCACGTTTTCGCCACCTACCAGCCGACCAGTACGGACACGGTCTTTAACCTGTTATCAGAGGGTATCGTTAATTCTGACGGCACTCCCGGCCCCAACTTCTCTCTGGCCAGCCAGTCTTCGGCCAGCGACACCACCAGCTATCAGCTGAATCCATCGGCCAACACTCCGTATACGCTTTTGCCGCCTGTGCTTGCCGGCGGATATACGACGGCTCCGTTCAAGGACAAAGGGCAGGCCAGGAAAGCTGAGAACGGGTTGCCACAGGACTATTACGTGTACTTGACCACTGGCGGCACCGGACTGAGCCACGGACAAGTTGACACTCGCGTCCCCAACGCCACCACTCTGCCCTCCGGCCCGTTCCAGTTGACTTCCGCGACGCACCCCTACGACGCCTACGACAACAGTCCGGTACACCGCTTCTACCAGATGTGGCAGCAATTTGATTGCAATCCGGCGGCTGCTACGACCGCGAATCCCACGGGCTGCGCGCACGATCTGTTCCCATGGGTAGAGACCTCCATCGGCGCAGGGGATAACGGCCTTCCCCAGCCCGCCGGCTTCAATGACACCACCACCGAGGAAGGCTCGACTTCGATGGCCTTCTATAACGTGCAACAGGGCGACGCCCCGTACTTTAAGTATCTCGCCGACAACTATGCGATGAGTGACAACTACCACCAGGCGGTAATGGGCGGCACCGGCGCAAACCACATCATGATGGGCACCGGCGATGCCATCTGGTTTAGCGACAGCAACGGAAATCCAAGGCGGCCGCCGCACAATCAACTGGTTGCCGCAGGCAGCCCCAATGCAGGCATCGTGGACGAGATCGAAGATCCTGATCCCCAGGCCGGCACCAACAACTGGTACTTTGAGGACGGCTACGGCGGCGGCTCCTATGGATCCGCATCCTACGGCGGCGGAAGCTATACCAACTGCTCTGACCCTACCCAGCCTGCGGTCACGCAGCTTACCACCTATCTGAGCCTGCTAAGCCCACCCATCAATCCCAACTGCGAGACGAATAACTTCTATCTCTTAAACAACTACAACCCCGGCTATTACGGCGACGGCAACAGCGCCTATAAGGACATTGGCAATCCAGGGTCGACCGTGTTCACGATTCCCCCATCTTCGGTCCGCAATATCGGCGATGCGTTGAATGCGGCCGGCGTTTCGTGGGCGTACTACGGCGACCAGTGGAGCACCTATCTGGCGGATCCATATGACAACTATGTGACCCCCGGCAACCAGTACTGCAACATCTGCAACTTCTTCCAGTACTCGACCTCGATCATGACCAATGCGTCGAGCCGGGCCAACTTGCAGGACACCACGGACCTGTATGAGGCGATCAGGCGTGGGACGCTCCCGGCGGTGTCGTACGTAAAACCCTCCGGCTGGCTCGACGGCCACCCGGCGTCCTCGAAGCTCATTCTGCTCGAGGGCTTCGTAAAGAAAATCGTGGACGACGTGCAGGCCAACCCGAGCCTGTGGGCAACCACTGCCATCTTCATAACCATGGACGAAGGCGGCGGCTACTACGACTCGGGCTACGTTCAGCCTCTGGACTACTTCGGGGACGGCACCAGAATCCCCATGATCGTGGTGTCACCCTACACCAACCCGGGGCACATCTCGCACGTCTACTCCGACCACGTTTCGATCCTGAAGTTCATCGAAGCGAATTGGGGCGTGGCTCCGCTCACCAGCCGCAGCCGCGACAATTTCCCCAATCCCACCACCAGCAGCAGCAACCCGTACATTCCGACGAACAGTCCGGCGATCGGAGATCTGACTGATCTGTTCACCTTCTAGCCACCTGCCAATCCAGCCCGCGACGCAAGCGGCGATCAGGCTCACTGGTTGCCGCTTTTCTCCTTTAATTCACGTGTATGGCGCATTTCTGTGTTGATGCGACGTGGCACTCACGCGTAGCGCCTAGTTGGCGAGGCTTGGCAGAATTACTTTTGCATTGCCGACCACGCCAAGTGACGAGCCGATTCTGGCTGGTGAGTGATGAGGCGATATTTCAAGACTAAATCCTTATACAGATGGGTCAATCCTGCTCCCTGTTCTTCGTAAACGCTCTCCAGTACGCCCACGATTGACAGCTAATTTACCGGCCCGCTACACTTTCCCATCAGCCGGCGGTTTGCACGACAGACTGACATGTTTGCTATTGCCGAGTTCTATCGAAACAGAAATGCGTGAAGGCAAAGGAGAACAATAATGAAATCGACACAAACAAAACCAAGCATCGTTTTCTGTCACGGGCTGTGGGCGGACGGCTCGTGCTTTAGCAAGGTGATCCCCGCACTTCAGGCGGAAGGTCACCAGGTGATCGCCGCCCAGTACGCGCTGAACACAACGGCGGATGACGTGACCACCGTAAAAAGCGCGCTGGGGCGGGTCAGCAGCCCTGCCATCCTCGTCGGGCACTCTTATGGCGGGAGCGTCATCACCGGCGCCGGAACTGACGACCGGGTTGCGGGGCTGGTTTACATCGCCGCGCTTGCTCCGGATGCCGACGAGACATCTCAGACACAGCAGTCTAAGTTCCCGACGACGGACGTCTTTTCCTACATCGAGGTCGCTGACTGACGTATCTGGCTGCGTCCG
>Ga0210394_10000845_pt1 | contig 56068 bp, 52 predicted proteins | sample IncBWC12MmetaG_FD_160121 | JGI IMG/M metagenome (GOLD analysis project Ga0210394, IMG submission 160121) | Forest soil microbial communities from Barre Woods Harvard Forest LTER site, Petersham, Massachusetts, United States - Inc-BW-C-12-M | ecosystem: Environmental > Terrestrial > Soil >...
GGCTGCTCGGCTGCCCGCTCGACGTCGGCCGGCGCGACGTCGTTGCGCCGCTCGCCCGGCGGAAACCGGATCGTTACGCTCACATTGCGACCACCGCCGTCCCGAATATTGCTCACACCACTGTATTCGCGCAACTCGTGCGCCTGCTTGTCATAGGCGACATCGATGTGCGGCAGCGCAAAGCCGTACCAGCTCGCCAGCTGCAGCCGGAACCAGCGCAATTCGCCGCCCGCGGCCGCCTCGTCGCGCAGCATGCGGGCGCTGAAATCGAGATAGCGCAGTTCGCTCGGCACCAGGAACGGCACCGGCGAGACGCCCGATCCACTGAGCGCGTCCCAATGCTCGCGCACGAAGGCATCAAATCCGGCGTCGATCACGGCATTGGGCGGCGGCGGCGAGGGCAGCGACGCGCGGCGCTCCGGCGAGCGCGCATCGGCCTGCGCGAATACTTCCCTGCGCCCGTCGAGCGTGCGTACACCCTCGCGATAGCCGACCCGTGCATCGAACAGATCCACATCAGGGGTCGCCGCGCCAGGCGCCGCGTTGACGCGCTTGCGCACGAACGGCTCGCCATCGGGGCAGCTGTAAAGCACCAGTCGATGCTCGATCCCATCCTCGCTGTACAGCCAGTGCGCCTCCCGGTACAGCAGGCGATGGTCGCGAACGGCGTAGGCGTAGCCCTGGTAGTACTGTGCGGCCATGCAGCCGCCGGTGAAGCCGACCGCGGCCAGTCCGGCCATATAGCTGCGAGTGTGCTGCATATGCACAATAGTACGTCGGGCGCACGCCCGCGGATGCACCGGGCGCGAGCGGCGCCGGTTGCCGGCATTCAACCGTCGAATGGATGGCGCAGGACGATGGTCTCGTCGCGGTCCGGTCCGGTGGAGATCAGGTCCAGCGGCACCCCGACCAGTGCCTCGATGTGTTCCAGATAACGTCGGGCGTTGGCCGGCAGCGCGCTGTGCGCGGTTATCCCCACCGTGCTCTGCTTCCAGCCCGGCAGTTCCTCGTACACCGGTTCGATCTCGTTGTAGGCATCGGCAAACAGCGGTGTCTCGGACGTGGTCTCACCGCGCACGCGATAGCCTACGCACACCCGGATGGTATCCAGCCCGTCGAGCACGTCGAGCTTGGTCATGCACAGACCGGAGACACTCGAGTGCAGGATCGAGCGTCGCAGCGCGATGGCGTCGAACCAGCCGCAGCGCCGGCGACGGCCGGTCACCGAACCGAACTCGCGCCCCACCCGCGACAGGTGCTCACCGTATTCGTCGAACAGCTCGGTCGGGAACGGTCCGGCGCCGACCCGCGTGGTGTAGGCCTTCACGATGCCGAGCACGTAATCAAACATGCGCGGTCCGACGCCGGTGCCGGTGGCCGCGCCGCCAGCGGTCGTGTTCGAAGAGGTGACGAACGGATAGGTGCCGACGTCGACGTCGAGCATGGCGCCCTGCGCGCCCTCGAACATGACATTGGCGCCCTGCACTCGCAGTCGTGCCAGCGCCTCGGTGACATCCGCCAGCAGCGGCCGCAGCCGCTCGGCATATTCGAGCTGCTCATCGAGCGTGCGCTGAAAATCCACCGGCGGCTGGGCGAAGTATCGCTGCAGCACGAAATTGTGGAAGTCGAGCACCTCGCCGAGCTTGGCGGCGAAGCGATCGCGCTGGAACAGGTCGGCGACCCGCACCGCACGGCGCGCCACCTTGTCCTCATAGGCGGGACCGATGCCGCGCCCGGTGGTGCCGATGGCATTGACACCGCGGGCGGATTCGCGCGCCCGGTCGAGCGCGGCATGCGACGGCAGAATCAGCGGGCAGGCCGGGGAGATTCGCAGCCGCTCGAACACCGGCACGCCCTGATCGATCAGCATCTGTGATTCTTCGAACAGCGCCGGCAGCGACAGCACCACGCCGTTACCGATGAAGCAACGTACCCCGTCGCGCAGAATGCCAGACGGAATCAGCGACAGAATGGTCTTGCGGCCGTCGATCACCAGCGTGTGGCCGGCGTTGTGGCCGCCCTGGAAGCGCGCCACCGCCACCGCGCGTTCGGTCAGCAGATCGACGATCTTGCCCTTGCCCTCATCGCCCCATTGCGTGCCGATGACGATGACGAAGCGGCCCATCAGGAGCGCACCAGGTAGAGGATGGCCAGGCCCGCCAGCATGCTCACCAGGCCGGCGATGCGCATCTCACGCTCTTGCATCGATGCCATCCTGGCGAGCAGCCGCTTCGTTGCCGACGGATTGATGAAGGGCATGACGCCTTCGATGATGCACACAATAGCCAGCGCAGCAAACAAGTCGGTCCAGTCCAACCCCACGAGTCACCCTGAGGAAATTCAGCGCCCGCTGGCGCTGTGCAGATACTTGAAGAATTCGCCGTCCGGTGCGATGACCAGGATATCGCCGTCGCGACCCAGGGTATTGCGGTACGCCTGCATGCTGCGATAGAAGGCCGCGAATTCGGGGTTGCGCGCATAGGCCTTGGCGTACGCGGCGCCCGCGCGCACGTCCGCCTCACCGCGTATGCGCTGCGCCTGGCGGGTGGCGTCGGCCAGAATCTCAGCCCGCTTGCGCTCGGCATCGGCGCGTATCTTTTCGGCGTCGGCGACGCCGCTGGCGCGCTGCTGCTGTGCCTGCGCGATCTGGCTCTGCTGCATGCGCTGGTAGACGGCGGTGGCGACGTCATCGGTCAGATCGATGCGCTGCAACTGCACATCGACCAGCTGAATGCCCAGTTCCCGGGCGGCGGCGCTGATATCGTTGAAGCCGGCCTCGCCCAGCGTGCCGCGCGGATCGGCGATCACCCGGGTCAGCGGCTGGCCGGCGACAGCACTCTTGAGGCGGTCGCGGGCAACGTCGGCGAGGCGCAGACCGGCCATCTCCTCATCGCCGCCGGTCACCTGGAAGAAGCGCACGGCGTCGAGCAGCTGCCACTTGACGTAGAAATCGACACTGAGCGCCTTCTGGTCGCGGGTCAGGAAGCTCTCGCCCGGATAGGCGCGCGTGAGAATACGCCGATCGAGAATATGCACCTCCTCCAGCGGCGATTTCAGATGCAGTCCCGGGCTGTACTGCGCAGCCTCGATCAGGCCGAAACGCGTGCGCAGCGCGATCTCACCTTCACTGAGGATGTAACACGACCGCCACAGCAGCAGTGCGGCCACTGCAACGCCCAGCGCCATGAGCAGCCGCGCAGCCATCAACGATCCACCCGTTCGCGGCCACGCTCGCCCGGATCCGGACGCTCGCCGCTGCCGGGGCCGGCCGTGGGCAGCGCGCCGGCGGCGGAGGCAGCACCCGCGACCCCTGCGGTGGCCCCTGCGGCGGCCCCTGCCGCGCCGGCGGCGGCATTTGCGGCGCCCGGTGCGGCGAGGCCGGAGCCGGCAGGCATCGCGCCCGGCGTCACGGCACGCACCGCCTCGACAAGCTTGTCGAGCGGCAGGTAGAGGATGCTGCCGTTGCCGTTTTTTGCGTCGATGACGATCTTGCGCGAGCGCGTCAGGATGCTCTCCATGGTGTCAATGTAAAGCCGACTGCGTGTTACCTCCGGCGCCTGCGCATAGGAGAGCGCGAGCTGCGTGAAGCGCTCGGCCTCGCCATCCGCGTTTGCCACGGTCTGTGCCGCGTACACCTGTGCATCCGCCAGCTGACGCTGCGCCGCGGCCTGCGCCTTCGGCACGATGTCATTGGCAAAGGCCTGAGCATCGGCGATCGCCCGCTGGCGATCCTCGCCGGCCTTCTCGGCATCGCGCTGCGCGGACAGGATCGCGTCCGGCAGCTGCACGTCGGTCATGTTGACGCCGGTAACGGTAATCCCGGCGCGATAGCCGTCGACCAGCTGCTGCATGCGGGCGCGCGCGTCGGCGGTGACTTTGCCGCGTGCATCGCCGGCGAGCAGCGAGGCCATGTCGTGCAGCCCGACCAGTTCTCGCAGCACCGTTTCCGCGCACTGGCCCAGGGTCAGCTGCGGGTCGCGCAGCGCATACAGATACTGCGCCGGATCGTTGATCCGGTACTGCACCGACCAGCCGATCTCGACCAGGCTCTGATCGGCGGTCAACATCAGGCCCTTCGAGTCCAGCGCCTGGATGCCGGCAACGTTCAGCTTCTGCATGCTCTCGATCGGCCACGGCCAATGCCAGCCATGTCCGGGCTGTTCGATCTCATGGTACGCGCCGAAGCGCTGCACCACGCCCCGCTCGGAGGCCTCGATCTGGTAGTAGCCGCTCGCGAGCCACACCGCGGCCACCAGCAGCAGTAGCGCCGATGCCGCGGTGCCACGGCCGCTGCCAGGTCGCCACAAGCGCCGCACGCGCTGCTGCCAGCGCCGCAGCATCTCGTCCAGCGACGAATCGGGCGGAGCGCCGCGCGGTGGCGGCTGCCTCGATTTATCTTCGCCGGGCTGATTCCATGCCATAGCTTGAGGTCAGTAGGGCAGCGTCGCGATCAGCGGCACTGCGTCCGATTCTAGGTACGGCTCCGGCGGGGTACAAGCCGCCAGCGCCGGAAGCGGCTGTGGTTCCAGCAGCTGCACGCCGGGCTGCGCCGCCCAGCCGGCCAGTTCCGCCGCCGGCAATTCGACCAGCAGTTCGATCGCCCCGTCCGCAAGTGTGCGCTCGTCGCGCACCACGCCGGCGGCATGCAGCCGCGCCCGCAGGCCACCTGCGGCCGGCGGCAGGTGCATCCACAGGCGCTGCACGCGCAGACCGAGGCGCTCGCCGATGGCCTCGCGCAGCAGGTCTAGCCCCAAGCCGGCCGACGCGCTGATCCACGCCACGGATGGGTTGCCATCGGCGCTGCGTTCCAGCCGTGCATCGAGCTCGAGCCGATCGATCTTGTTGTACACCCGCAGCTGCGGAATCCCGCCCGCGCCGATCTCGTCGAGCACGGTGTCGACCTGATGCATGTGCTCATCGCGCCGCGAATCGCTGGCATCGACGACGTGCAGCAACAGATGCGCTTCGCGCGCTTCCTGCAGCGTCGATTGGAACGCGGCCACCAGCTCGTGCGGCAACTCGCGGATGAATCCAACCGTGTCGGCCACCACCACCGGCGAGCCGCCTGGCAGGCGCAAGCGCCGCACGGTCGGATCGAGCGTGGCGAACAGCTGGTCCGCGACGTAGACCTCGCTGCCGGTCAGCGCGTTGAACAGCGTCGACTTGCCGGCGTTGGTGTATCCGACCAGCGCCACCGACGGCACCGGGATCTCGGCACGCGCACTGCGGCCGGTGGCGCGCTGTTGCTGCAGACGCTCGAGGCGGTGCGACACCGAGCGCATCCGGGCGTTGAGCAGCCGACGATCGGTCTCGAGTTGCGTTTCGCCAGGACCGCCGCGCATGCCGATGCCGCCCTTCTGGCGCTCAAGGTGGGTCCAGCCACGCACCAGGCGGCTGGCTTGATGCTTGAGCTGCGCCAGCTCGACTTCCAGCTTGCCCTCAAAGCTGCGCGCACGGCGCGCAAAGATATCCAGGATGAGCCCGCTGCGATCGAGCACGCTCACGCCACTCAGCAGCTCGAGGTTGCGTTGCTGGCTCGGCGACAGCGGATGGTCGAACAGGATCAGCCCGGCATTCTCGGCGCGTGCCGCGGTTGCGATCTCCTCGGCTTTACCGCTGCCGACGAAGAAGCGCGGATCCGGGCGCGAGCGCCGCCCGGTGATGGTGGCTACCGGAAGGGCACCCGCCGAACGCGCCAGCTGCTCGAACTCCTCAAGATCCTCGCGCTTGACCGGCCCGCCAAGCCCGAGGCGCACGAGTACGGCGCGCTCAGCGGCGCGCGGGCGTTCGAACATGCCTCGGTCTGCTTCGGCGCATCATTCTGCGGCGGGCTCGGCAACGCTGCCTTCTTCGACTGCCAGTCGGACCGCGCGCGCCGGCACCACGGTGGATATCGCGTGCTTGTAGACCATCTGGCTCACGGTGTTCTTGAGCAGCACCACAAACTGATCGAACGAGTCGATCTGTCCCTGAAGCTTGATGCCGTTGACCAGATAGATCGATACCGGAACATGTTCTTTTCGTAATGCGTTCAGAAACGGGTCTTGTAATGATTGGCCCTTGGCCATGGGATTCTCCTTATTTTTCAACTAGCTTTACTTTTCAATTGGGGTCGGTGTGCGCGCCGGAATCATGGTCAGAGCACTCGATCTGACGTGTCCCGTGGGGGGGAAGTTCATCTGCAGTTTATTCTAGCACTGCGCTCACAGGCGGTCATGCGCGAGCAGCGCTGTGTATGCTGCGCGCGACAATTGCCGCAAGTCCTACAGTGTGCGCCGGCAGCAACGTGATCGCCGGCTCGCGCCGCAGCCAGGTAAGCTGGCGTTTCGCGAGCTGCCTGGTCGCGATAATCGCCTGCCGCGCCGCCTCATCGAGGCTGAAGTTGCCCTCGCAGTAACGCCACAGCTGGCGGTAGCCCACCGCACGCACTGACGGCAGCTGCTCGCTCAGATCGCCGCGCGCATGCAGCGCTCGTACCTCATCCACCAATCCGGCCCGCAGCATCGCATCGAAGCGTGCGGCCAGGTGCCGACCCCAGTGGCTGCCCGACATCGGCAGCAGCCCATAGCGCAGCCAGCGGAATTCCCCGCGCGCGCCCTGAGTGCGCTGCTGCCAGTGCGAGATCGGCACGCCGGTGAGCCGGTACACTTCGAGCGCGCGCTGGATGCGCTGTGCGTCATGGCGGGCGATGCGCGCCGCGGCCGCCGCATCCACCCGTTCGAGCTCGGCGTGCAGCGCCGGCCATCCGGCGCTCGCCGCCTGCGCATCCAGTTCGCGCCGCAGCCCCTGCGAGGCCGGCGGCAGCGCCGCCAGGCCCTGGTACAGCGCGCGCAGATACAGCATCGTGCCGCCCACCAGCAGCGGCCATCGACCGCGTTGCTGGATGGCTGCGATGGCCGCACGCGCATCGCGCACGAACTCTCCGGCCGAATAGCTCTGCGCCGGATCGCGGATGTCGATCAGGTGATGCGGCACGCGCGCCCGCGCTTCCAGACTCGGTTTGGCGCTGCCGATGTCCATGCCGCGATAGATCAGCACCGAATCGACGCTGATTATTTCCACCAGCAGCTCCGGCTGCAGCGCTGCGGCCAGTTGCAGCGCCAGTTCACTCTTGCCGCTGCCGGTCGGCCCGGTCAGCACCAGCACCGCCGGCGGCGCCGTGCCCGCATTCACCCTCAGCGTCCCCGCAGGAACAGCTGATCTATCTCGCGCAGCGACAGGCGCATCCAGGTCGGCCGGCCGTGATTGCATTGGCTGGCGCGCTCGGTCCGTTCCATCTGGCGCAGCAGCGCATCCATCTCGCTCAGGCTGAGCGCACGCTGGCCGCGGATCGCCGCGCGGCAAGCCATGCTGCCCAGGATGCGATTCGCAGCACCATCCAGGTGATGCGAGCCCGCCTCTCCGGTCAGTTCACGCCCGAGCTGCGCGATCAGGCCGGCGATATCGGTGCGCGCCAGCAGGGCCGGTACGCGTCGTACCGCCAGGCGCTCGGGTCCATGGCGCTCGATCTGGAATCCGACCCGATCGAATTCGGCCGCTTCGGCCAGCAGCGCATCGATTTCGTGCTCGCCGGCGGCGACGCTCAGCGGCTCGAGCAGCAGCTGCGAGGCGGGCGCGTCGCCCTGGTATTGCAATTTCAATTGCTCATAGATCACGCGCTCGTGTGCCGCATGGATATCGACCAGGATCAGTCCCTCACGGCTCTGCGCCAGGATGTACAGACCGTGCAGCTGCGCGATCGCTATGCCGAGCGGCTGCGGCTCGAGCTGCGGCTCGGCGGCCGCCAGCGACTGCGCGGCGCGGAAGCTGCTGCGCGCGTAGGCATCGGGCGAGCTCGCGCCGGGCAAAGCGTTGCCATAGGCCGTGCGCCGCTGGTCCGGGTCGAAGTGGCCGATGTCGAGAAGACCGGAATTGAATGGCAAAGTCGCGCTGGCGGGCGCCAGTGCCGGCTCCTGGGGAGCCTGGTGCACCGGCTGCGCCGGCCTGGTGTCCGCGAGTGCGCGTTCGACACTGCGGAACACGCCGTCGTGCACCGCACGGCTGTCGCGAAATCGAAGCTCGAGCTTGGTCGGATGGGCGTTGACGTCAACCTGGCGCGGATCGAGGCTCAGATACAGCAGGTAGGCCGGGTGGCGGCCATGATAGAGCACGTCGCGATAGCCAAGGCGTACGGCATTGGCCAGCACGCGATCGCGCACCGCGCGCGCGTTCACGAACCAGAATTGCCGATCCGCCTGCGCGCGCGCGGCAGTCGGAAGACCTAGCCAGCCGAGCAGTTTCAACGCACCGGCGCTGTCATCGATCGCGAGCGCCTGACTGCGAAATTCGGCGCCGACAATCCGATCCACGCGCTGCTCGAACGCGGCACGCTCGTCGGCCGCCGGTAGCTCGAGGATATCGCGGCCGTTGTGCCGCAGGCGAAAGGCGACGGCCGGCTCCGACAGCGCCAGGCGTTCGACCTGGCGCAGGATGTGGCCGAACTCGGTGCTCTCGCTGCGCACGAACCGGCGACGCGCGGGCACGTTGTAGAACAGATCGCGCACCTCGACGCTGGTGCCGGCCGGATGCGCCGCCGGCGCCAGCGCCGAGCGTATACCGCCTTCGACCTTCAATTCGTTGCCCTGCTCGGCGCCGCGGCTGCGCGAGAGCATGCGCAGGCGCGCCACCGAGCCGATCGATGGCAATGCCTCGCCGCGAAAGCCGAAACTGGCGATGCCTTCCAGGTCCTCGAGCGTCGCGATCTTGCTGGTGGCGTGACGCTCGATCGCGAGTGCAAGGTCGGCCGCATCCAGGCCGCAACCGTCGTCGCGCACGCGAATAAGCGCCAGACCCGCGCGCTCGATATCGATCTCGATGCGCCGCGCGCCCGCATCGAAGGCGTTCTCGATCAGCTCCTTGACGACCGAGGCGGGCCGCTCGATCACTTCGCCGGCCGCGATCTAATCGATCAGGTTGGCAGATAAGACACGTATCGTCATGCGCTGAAAGCCCGACAGGCACCCACGGCCTGGTAGGGCCGCAGTGTACACACCGGCGCTATTCCGGGCGCACGCTGCCCAAGCCCATGCGCGCCAGCTCCGGGTGCCTGTCTATCCACTGGTGCTTGAGTGCGCCGGCGACATGCAGCAGCAACAGGCCGAGAATCATCCAGGCTCCCGCCGCATGCACGCCGACGAAGCGCTCATGCATGGCCTTCTGAAACGGATCCTGCTCTAGAAACCGCTGCGGGCAAGCACAACGCCGTTATCAGTGTCCTCACCGTGGGTGCGGGCGTACTGGCTACCGTCGGGCGGGAATTTGCGGAAATAGCTGTCGATGCCGCTGAAGATGGCCTCCGCCAGGCGCTGCTGCTCGGCCGGCGCGCACAGCTTGCGCTCCTCGCCGGCATTCGAGATATAGGCCGTCTCGACCAGCAACGAGGGCATGTAGGGCGACTTGAGCACCACGAACGCTGCCTGCTGAACTTCCCGCTTGCGCACGGCGCCGACGCGATCGAGCGCGCCCAGCACGCGGTCCGCGGCCTCGACGCTCTGCCCGATGTTCGCGTTCTGCTGGACGTCGAGCAGCACCGAGCGCACGTCCGGGCGCATGTTGGCGAGCGACAAACCGCCCTTCAGGTCGGCGGCATTCTGCTGCTCGGCCAGCGTTCGCGCCGCCTCGCTCGAGGCGCCACGCTCGGACAGGATGTAGACCGATGCTCCGGCTACTCCGCGGTCACGCACCGCGTCGGCATGGATCGAGACGAACAGGTTGGCATGCGCGGCCTGTGCCCGATCCATCCGATCGCGCAGCTCAACGAAATAGTCCCCATTGCGCGTCAAGACCGCGTGCATGCCCGGCTCGCGATCGATGCGCGCCGCCAGCGCACGCGCAATCGCCAGCGTCACGACCTTCTCATGGGTGCCGAACTCACCGGTGGCGCCCGGATCGTCGCCGCCGTGGCCGGCATCCACCGCGACGATAATATTGTGTTCGCCCTGCGGCGCATGGGCTGCGCGCACGCTCGGCGCCGGCTTCGATGCTGGCGCTGGTGCCGGCACCGGGGCGGGGCTTGCGGCCGTGGTCGCGGCAGCAGAGCTAGCGTTCGGCGCCGTCGCCTCAGCGGTCAAGGCCGCGGTAGCGGCGATGGCAGTGACTGTCGGTGTGGTTTCCGCTGCCCGCGGGTCTGCACCCGAGGAGGCCTGCGTGGGGCCGTCCGGCGCTCCCGCCAGCGCGATGCGCAGCTGGTAGCCATGGGGCCGCGCCTGGGACTGCAGCTGCGGCTGCAGTGGGGAGCGCAGTTCCACGACCAGTCGCAGCGCATGCCCAGCGCGCACGCCCGAGCGTACCGCCGCCACGACGGCACCCTCGGGCGGCTGTGGCAAGCTGGCGCGCCGCCGGGTAGCGGGCAGATCGATGACCAGCCGCTCGGGATTCTGCAGCCGAAACACATGCTGCACGACCGGCGCCGACAGCGACAGCGTCAGCACCGCACCCAGGCGATCGGCCCGCAGCGCGATCCGATCCAGCTGAGCACTTCGGGCCAGATTCGGCGCGTTTACGGCCACCGCCGCCATGGCCACCAGCAGCATCCTGAGGGCACCACGACTGAGAGGCAGACCGTAATCCTGGTTCAAGCTGTCGTTCCCCGCGTCTTTGCGCCCGCGGACTGTATGCCGACTGCCGATACATTTCAATATTAATTAGCGAGATACACGCTTAAGCTCAACTCAGATCTGGTTAGGCAGCGCGCCACAGGTCAGTGCCAGCCAGGTCTCGCCAGCTTCCGATCGAGCCTCGATGCACGCGTTCCGGCCCACCGCGCCATCGGTGGTGATCGTCTCCAGCCGTACCACCAGATCGGGCGGCGGCAGGGCTATGCCGGCACGCTCCGGCCATTCGACCAGCAGCAGCGTGCGAGCATTCAGGTAATCGCGCAGACCCAGCTGCTGCAGTTCGTCGGCGCCGTGCAGCCGGTACAGGTCGACATGCACCGCCTCGCCGGCGTGCACGCCGTAGGTCTCGATCAGCGCGTAGCTGGGGCTGCGCACCGGCTCCGCGACACCGAGTCCCTGCAACAGCGCGGCTGCCAGCGTGGTCTTTCCGGCACCAAGTTCGCCCGACAGGAAAACCAGCCGGGGCGCGCGCTCATCCCACGGGCAGCTGCGCGCCAGCGCCATCCCCAGGCGTTCAGTGTCGCGCGCGCTCGGCAGCCGCCAGGTTGCCTTCATCGGCGCAGATTCACCCAGCGGTTCAACGCGTCGGCGAGCTCCAGCGCCAGGATGCCGCGCTCGCGATCGCGTGCCAGGTCGTCCCCCGCCAGCGCGTGCGCCATCACGCCGGCGCGCGCCGCCAGCCACGGATCGCGGCACTGACCCAGAATGCCGGCTATGGCGCCGGTCAGTACGTCGCCCATGCCGGCTGCGGCCATGCCCGGATTGCCGCGCTCGCAGATGGCGGGCATTGGGTTCGGCGCACCCGCGTGAATCACGCCGATCAACGTGCCGGCGCCCTTGAGTACGATCACGGCGCCCGGGTGACGCAGCGTGAGCGCGCGTAGCGCCGCCATGCGATCCGCCTGCACCGCCTCGGTGCTGGAGTCGAGCAGCCTTGCGGCCTCTCCAGGGTGCGGGGTAAGCACCGACCCCGATGGGGCAATAAGGCGGCGTACGGCCAGAAGATTCAAAGCATCGGCGTCGATCACCAGAGCCTTGCCGCTGGCCAGCGTGCGTTCGAGCAGTGCCTGCGCCCAGTCGGAGCGGCCCAGCCCGGGACCGATCGCTACCACGTCGGCCGCGCCCAGCGGCGCTGCCAGCTCATCGGCGCGCTCCACTCCGTGCGCGATCAGTTCCGGGCGCCCGGCGACGATCGCGGCCAGATTTTCGCGCGCGGTCGCCACCGTCACCAGACCGGCGCCGACACGCAGGCACGCCTCGCCGGCCAGTCTGACCGCTCCGGGCATGCCGGGGCCGCCGCCGACGATCAGGACCCGGCCGAAGTCGCCCTTATTTGCCTGCCGACGTCGCGACGGCAGTGCGCGCGCAATCTCGCCCTCTCCCAGTCGCTCCAGCAGCGCAGTGAATCGCGGCTCCGGCGGTGTTGCCACCTCCAGATCGTCGAACACTAGCCGCCCCGCATACTCTGGCCCGTCGCCCAAAAACAGACCGGTCTTCAGCGCCACGAAGCTGATGGTGCAATCGGCCCGCACCGCGGCGCCCATCACCGCGCCGTCGTCGGCATTCAGGCCCGAGGGCAGATCGAGCGCCAGCACCGGACGGGCACAGGCGTTGATCGCCTGGATCGCCTCCTTCATTGGCGAGCGAACCGCGCTCGTCAGTCCGGTTCCCAGCAGCGCGTCGACGATCACGTCGGCCCGCGCCAGCAACAAAGCGCCATACGGAACCACCTGCCCGCCGCTGGAACGAAAATCCTGCCAGGCGCTGCGCGCATCGCCGCCAAGCTGCTCGGGCGCGGTGACGGCCAGCACCGTGACCGACAGTCCGGCGGCCTGGGCAAAGCGCGCCAGTACGTAGCCATCGCCGCCGTTGTTGCCGCCGCCGGCCACCACCGCGACCTCGAGCGCCTTGGGCCAACGGCTACGCAGGGCGCGCAGCGCCGCTTCCCCGGCGCGTTTCATCAGCGTATAGCCGCTCGTGCCCTGCGCGATCGCGTGAGCGTCGAGGGCGCGCACTTGCGCCGCGGAATACAACAGACTGGCAGCCGACATGGTGCGATTATACTGGGCCGATTAGCGCCGCCATGCACCAGCCTTCTGCAGCCACACTCACGGCTTTACCCACGGCGCTCGCACTGCGGGCCGCGATCGCGCACTCGGCGCAGCAACTCGGGCTCGATGCCATCGGTGTCAGCGAAGTCACACTGAGTGAAGACGAGCGTCACCTCGAGCGCTGGCTCGAGCGCGGCTGGCACGGCGAGATGCACTACATGGCCCGGCACGGCCGCAAGCGCGGCCGGCCGGACGAGCTGGTGCCCGGCACTCTGCGCGTGATCTCGGCGCGCATGAATTACCGTGCGCGCGAGGCGCGCGCAGCCGAAGCGGTATTGGGCGACCCCGCCAGCGGCTACATCTCGCGCTACGCGCTCGGCCGTGATTATCACAAGGTGCTGCGCCGGATCCTGCGCCAGCTCGCCGCCGCGGTGGCGGCGCTCGCCGGCCCACACGGTTATCGGGTGTTCGTCGACAGCGCACCGGTGCTGGAGAAGGCGCTGGCGCGCAACGCCGGGCTCGGCTGGATCGGCAAGCACACCAACCTGATCGCCCGCGACGCCGGCTCATGGTTCTTCCTCGGTGAGGTGTTTACCGACCTGCCGCTGCTGCCCGACACGCCGGCCGATGCGCATTGCGGCAGTTGCTCGGCCTGCATTCCCGCCTGCCCGACCGGCGCGATCGTGGCGCCGTATCAGCTCGATGCGCGCCGCTGCATTTCCTATCTCACCATCGAACTGGAGGGCTCGATTCCGCCGCAGTTGCGTGCCGCCATGGGCAATCGCATCTACGGCTGCGACGACTGCCAGCTGGTGTGTCCGTGGAATAAGTTTGCGCGCGACGCCTCGCACCCGGATTTCCGCGTGCGTCACGCCCTGGATTCGCAGCAATTGACGGTGCTGTTCGGCTGGAGCGCCGAGCAGTTCGAGCAGTGCATGCGCGGCTCGGCGATCTATCGCATCGGCTATGAGCGCTGGTTGCGCAATATCGCGGTCGCCCTGGGTAACGCTGCCACCTGCAGCGCGGTGCTCGCGGCGCTCGAAGCGCGCCGCGAACATACTTCAGCGCTGGTGCGCGAACACGTGGATTGGGCGCTGCTACAGCACCGCGGTCGTGCCGAGGCGGCGGCCGCGGTCGCGACCGCAACCGCGACCGCAACCGCATCGTGAGCGCCGGCTACGGTCGATGGGTGCGCAGATTATCGATCAGGCGCGCGCGCCCGAGCCTGACTGCGGTGAGCACCACCAGATCGCTCGACTCGGCACTGGCGGCGCTCAGGTCGGCCGCATTCCTGATCGCAAAGTAATCCACGCTCATGCCGGCGCGCTCGAGCATCAGGCTGCCTTCGCGCTCAAGCTCGGCATGCTCGCTGCTGCCGCCGTAGATCGCGCGTACCGCCTGGCTGAGCGAGTGATGAATCACCGGCGCGCGCGCGCGCTCCGCGGCGCTCAGGTAGCGATTGCGCGAGCTCAGTGCGAGTCCGTCCGGAGCACGAACGGTCGGCGCACCGACGATTTCCACCGGCAGCGCCAGGTCGAGCGTCATGTGGCGCACCACCAGCAGCTGCTGATAGTCCTTCTCGCCGAACACCGCGACATCCGGCGCCACGATGCCGAACAGCTTCGCCACCACGGTCGCCACGCCATCGAAATGACCAGGCCGGAAGCGCCCGTCCAGGATGTCGGACAACCCGCGCACCACGATCAGCGTTCTCTGGTCGCCGCCATGCGGATACATGTCGGCAACGCTCGGGGCGAACAGCAGATCGCAACGCGCTTCCTGCAGCAGCAGCTGGTCCTCATCCAGCGTGCGCGGGTAGCCGCTGTAGTCCTCGCTCGGTCCGAACTGCAACGGATTCACGAAGATGCTCGCCACCACGCGATCGCCGCGATAGCGCGCCGCCGCCAGCAGGCTCATGTGGCCGGCGTGAAGATTGCCCATGGTCGGCACGAACGCGACGCGCAGCCCGGCGGCGCGCCATTGCTCCACGCGCGCGCGCACGGCATCGACCGTGCTCAGCGTTTCCATCGCCCGGATCAAAAGCAGTGTTCCGGCGCCGGATACTCGCCGGTTTTGACCGCCTGCACATAGCGCGCGACCGCGGCCTGTGGCGAATCGCTGCCGGATATGAAGTTGCGCACGAAACGCGGCTTACGGCCCGCGGTGAGGTCGAGGATGTCGTACAGCACCAGGATCTGGCCATCGGTGTCCGGCCCGGCGCCGATGCCGATCACCGGCACTTTGACTGCCTGGGAAATTGCGCGCCCGAGCGCGGCTGGAATGCACTCCAGCAGCACCAGATCCGCTCCCGCCGCTTCCAGCGCCAACGCGTCCTCGAGCATGCGGCGTGCGGCTTCGTCTTCACGGCCCTGCACGCGAAAGCCACCGGTCTTATGCACCGATTGCGGCCGCAGGCCCAGGTGCGCGCACACCGCGATGTCATGGCTGGCGAGGAACTCGACAATCTCGGTCTGCGCCTTGCCGCTCTCGAGCTTGACCATGCGCGCCCCGCCCTCCTGCATCAGACGCACGGCATTCGCCAGTGCCAGCTCGCGCGACGGATAGCTCATGAACGGCAGATCGACGATCAGGAAAGGCCGATGCAGGCCACGCGCGACCGCGGCGCCGTGATACACCATGTGATCCATGTTGACCGGTACGGTGGTGTCGTGACCCTGAATCACCATGCCCAGTGAGTCACCCACCAGCACCACGTCGACGCCCGCGGCATCCAGCAGCGCGGCGAAGGTGGCGTCGTAGGCGGTCAGGCAGGCGATCTTCTCGCCACGCTGTTTCATCTGTGCGAGTGTGTTGAGCGTGACCGACGGACGCTCGGAGTCGCGCTGTTGCAGGTGGGTGTACATCGACAGCTCCTATAGCGCCGCGTGCCGCATGGGATTGTAGTAAAGCCGACCCCGGCGCAGGCGCCGGATCGCCGCCAGCAGTTCCTCGTAGTCCTCTTCCGTGTTCACCGGATCGATGGTAGCGGCATTGACGATCAGCAGCGGAGCTGAATCGTATTCGTGAAAGAAGCGCGCGTAGGCATCGTTGAGCCGTTCGAGGTAGCCACGATCGATGAACTGCTCGTGCTGGATGCCGCGGCGGGCGATGCGGGCCAGCAGCACGTCGACCGGCGCCTGCAGATAGATCACAAGGTCGGGCTTGGGCGCTTCGATCGCCAGCTGGGCGTGGACCCGATCGTACAGGCGGTATTCCTCTTCATCGAGCGTGGTGCGTGCGAACAGCCGATCCTTGTCAATCAGGTAGTCGGCGACCCGTAGCGGCGCGAACAGATCGTGCTGCTTGAGGGCAGCCAGCTGCTGCGCGCGCTGAAACAGGAAATGCAGCTGTGCCGGCAGCGCGCCGGCGCGCGGATTGCGGTAGAAGCGCTCCAGGAACGGATTCTCATCGGCGTGCTCCAGGATCAGCTCGGCCGACAGCGTCGACGCCAGCTTGGCCGCCAGAGTGGTCTTGCCGACCCCGATCGGCCCCTCGATGACGATGAAACGGTGGGGCAGAATTTCAGGCGTCATGCGTGATCGATCTGTCGTCCAGACGCCAAATACCCGCGGGATCGGCGCGGGCCGCAAGCTCGGCGACACGCCCGCAGCCCGGCACGTTCAGCCCGGGTGCCACTTCAAGCAGAGGATACAGAACGAAGTTGCGCTGCACTATCCCGGGATGCGGCAGCGTAAGCTCTGGGCGGTCGAGCCGCTGCTCACCGAACAGCAGCAGGTCGAGGTCGATACGGCGCGGTCCCCAGCGTACCCGTGGCGGCTCGCGACCCAGAGCGCTCTCGAGCGCGCGCAGGGAACTGAAAAACGCATCCACCTCGAGCTGGGAGAGCATTGCGGCCACCGCGTTGACGAAGTCCGGCTGTGCCGCCGGGCCCAGCGGCCTTGACCCGTAGAGCGAGGATTGCCGCACCAGGCGTGTCTGCGGAACGTCGGCCAATGCCGCGAGCGCGCGGCGTACCTGGCCGGCGGGCTCATCCAGATTGCTGCCGATGCCAACGTAGGCCGGATGCCACAGCATTCAGGCCGGGCCCGGAAAGCCGCGCCGGCGGCGGCGCCGGCGACGTGTCCGGCGCCCCGCCGAGTCGGCCGCGGCGCCGGCCTCGCTAGACGCAGGCGCGGGCGGCCCGTCGGACCCACGCGCTTCATCCAGCCGTTGCGGCTCATACAACGCCGACTGCACCGGCGTGCCTTGCAGCGGGGGCGGGGTGGCAGCCGTGCCGGGTACGGGGAAGGTTTTCGCTGCCGGGCGCGGTCTCGGCAGCGCATCGAGCATTCGCACCCGCCCCTCAGGCGACACCTCCTGCATACGGGTCCACCAGGCCGCGATATCGGCCGGGGCCAGTCCCAGCTGCGCGCGCAGCGCCAGTAGATCGAAGGCCGCCCGGAAACGGGGCTGCTCGAGCAGTCGCAATGCGCGCTTGCCGCGCGGCTGTTCCAGCCGCGGCTGGAACGCGTACATCTCCCGCAGGCCCAGCGCCACGCGCCTCGGAATCGTCACGCGTGCCGAGGCCTCGCGCAGCACGCGATCGCAGGCCTCGACAATCGCTCCGATCTCGTGCCAGCGTTGCCGCGGCAGCGACTCGATCGCCTCGGCGATCGGGCCATACAGCAGCAGCGCGAACAGGAACGTCGGCGTGACCGGCTTGTCCGCGGCGACCCGCACATCGGTATTGCGCAGGCCCTGTTGCAGCAGCTGCTCGACCAGGCCACCGGGATGTTTCGCCAGGTAGCGCTCGATCGCCGGAAACAGCACTTCCAGCAGCGATCGCCGGCGTAGCACCGCAAGGCTGGCCTCGCCGTGGCCGGTCAGGAACAGCTTCAGGGTTTCGTCGAACAAACGCGCAGCCGGCACACCGGTCAGCAGGCCGCGCAGTCGCAGCATCGGTTCCGCCGTCGCGGGCTCGATCGCAAAGCCAAGCTTGGCCTCGAAGCGCGCCGCACGCAGCATGCGCACCGGATCCTCGCGATAGCGCGTCTCCGGATCGCCGATCATGCGCAGGCGCTGCGCGCTCAGATCCTCGGCGCCGCCCACATAGTCCCATAACGAAAAGTCGGCAATGTTGTAATACAGCGCGTTGACGGTGAAATCGCGCCGCCAGACATCCTCCTCGATGCTGCCATAGACGTTGTCGCGCAGCAGGCGGCCGTGCGTATCCAGCACGCGTTCATTGTCGATTGAGGCGAGTTCCGACTCCTCATCGAGCTCCGGCGCCTCGCCCTCTTCCGGATCCGCCTCCGGCAACGGCTCCTCGCTCGGTGACGGCGCGGTCGCGGCGCGAAACGTCGCCACTTCGATCACCTCGCGGCCGTACACGATATGCGCCAGGCGAAAGCGCCGTCCGACCAGGCGCGAATTTCGAAACAGCGACCTGACTTCATCCGGCAGCGCATTGGTGGCGACATCGAAATCCTTCGGATAGCGCCCGAGCATCACGTCGCGCACGCACCCGCCGACCAGGAACGCCTGGTAGCCGGCATCCTTCAGGCGGTAGAGCACGCGCAGCGCGTTGCCGGAAATATTCGAGCGGGAGATGGTGTGATCGGCGCGGGCAATGACGCGCGGAGCCGAGCCGATGGGGAGTGCTGGGGGGGTATCGTTCAAATCGTCCAATCCGCTTGAGCAATCGAAGGGGACGTCTATAATACCGCGCCTCTTCAAAGCCCCCCGGTCTCGCTGCTCCCTTCGTCTAGAGGCCTAGGACACGGCCCTCTCAAGGCTGGAACACGAGTTCGAATCTCGTAGGGAGCGCCATCCGGGTCCTCGCCCCCCGACAGCCTTTGGCCCGGATCAGGCCGGCTTAAAGCTGCTCCAGCGCGGCCGCGGATGGCGTCTGCCGGCAAGGAATGTGGAAATCAGCCCCGGTAACATCAGGATCAGGCGCGGTGCGGCCACGATCAGCGCGAGCAGCGGCGACCAATGCCACACCAGCAGCGCGCCGAAAAAGACAGCGATCTGCAGCGGCAGCAGGATTCCCGACAGCAGCAGTGCAAGCGCGATCGCGATCGCCCAATCCACTCCGATTAACTGCTCGAGCCCGAGCATGGCAAGCCACAGGCGCAGTACGGTGAGCGCCGTCAGCAGCAGCAGCAACACAACGCGCATCAGAATCTTCATTGTCTAACGTCGCGGCGGCGCGCAGCAGCACCCGACGCGCGCCGCCATCGAGCGCGGTTTCTGCGCGTACAGGCGCTTACCCGCTGCCATGGCCTTGCTGCGCAGCGCCCGGCGCCGGCGCTCGATCGCCGCCAGCAACGGCTCACTCGCCGGTCCGTGGCGCCGCCCAAAAGCGAGCACTGCAACCTGCAGCAGCGCGAGGTCATGCTCCTCGCCGAGATGGTCCGCCAGCCGGCGCGCCAGACCGCCGACCTTTGGCGGCGCCCTGGACTGCAGCGGCTTAAGTATCTGCAGCGCATGCCACAGGTACTGCACCTTTTTGCGCCACTCGTGCAGCGTCGATGTATCGGGGTGGCCCTTGGCCGCACGGGCAGCGCGCCGACCGGCCCGGTAGATGCGCCGGAAGGCGGGCTCCAGTGCCGACCAGCCGAACTGGCCCACGCGCCAGTGGCGCGTTCGCTGTTGTACCTGCTGCAATGTGCGGCGTACGCCGGCCAGCGGTCCAGGCACGGCCCGCAACTGTTGCTGCGCCTGGGCCTGGCCCCGCCGTAACATGCGCGCCATTGCCGCAGCGGCCTTGTCCTTGCCGAGCCCGACATGGCGACGACGCAGCGCGTCGAGCGTGCGCGCCAGCACCCTGGCATCGCGCACCGCGTTGAGCGCATTGGCGGCTCTACGCAACGCCGCGTTTTCGCGCCGATAGGTCGCCTCGGCCAGCGCCGCGCGCAGCAGCCGCAGCGCGGCGCGTGATTTCTTGATCTGCTTGCGAGCGCCATGCACGTCGAGGTCGCTCGGTCGCACGGAAGCCAGCGCCCGTGCGGCGTTCGCGGCGTGATGCAGTGCGGCCCGGCGCACCGTTCCGGTGGCAGATCGATCGGTGCGCGTGTTCTGGCCTGACATGGCGAGATGCTACGGCAGCGGGTGCACGGCGCGCATCTACTATAAGAGACGGCGGGACCGTCTCCCGCCGTCGTGTCGGCACCCACGTGCGCCATCGATGGCCCGCCTCGGCGGGTCGGATCAGTTGCCTACCGAAGCGCCCACATTCGCCGAGGGTGAAGCCGCGACCGTGCCGCCGCCCGAGAGTGCAGCGCGCGCCGGCACGACCGGCTGCGGTACCGACGATAGCGACGCGGCCGACTGTGCGCCGGCGCTCGAACCGCCAAGGGGCGCCGACCCGCCGGCAGTACCGGAACCGACTGACCCGGCCGCACCGACCGCTGCCGGGCTCGCTGGGACAGCGCCCTGGGCGCTGGCCGCCGCCTGCGCCGACTGTGTCACGCCGGCTGTCCTGCCGGCGGTGGTCGCAGCGGCCGATCGGGCGCTGTCGGCACCCGTGTCCCTGGCGGACCGGACAGCCGTGTTCGCACTGTCGTGCGCGGCACCCAGGTCGCGATGCGTCGCTTTGACCAGCGAACTGGCATTGCCGCTGGCACTGCCGCTGGCGTTGCCACTTGCACTGCCGGCCGCATTGCCTGTAATGCGGCCGAAGCTGCCCATCGTGTTGCCACTGAGGCCGCCGTTGAAGCCGCCCGACAAGCCGCCCGACAAGCCGCCGCCGGCCCCGCCGCCCAGCGGGCCGGCCTGCGCCACGGCACTGAGCCCCAGGATCCAGGCCACCGCCAGTGCGGTGCGAAGATGACTCGTATTCATGTGCATTGCTCCGTCTATGGCCGCAGCAGATAGCGACCTTCACAGAGCTAAACGATTGCAGGACCGGTCTTCTTCCCTTGCCGGGGATCATCAGTTGCGACGTAGCTGCATTATGTCAGGTGCTACGCGCAGCCCCTCCGCTACCAGCCCCAGCCCGTAGGTCGGATCGCGCCCACCGGCGCCCATGTGGATCGCCTCTTGCGCCAGGGATGCGATGGCCATGCGCGCGCCCTCCGGATCGGGCGCCAACAGCCGCGGCGCCAGCAATCCGGCGACCAGCGGTGCGGCAAACGAGGTTCCGCGCACGACGCTATAGCCTTCAGGACAGGTCGCCGCCGCCATGTCGGCGCCTGGCGCGGCAAATTCGACCTGGCTGCCACGCTCGGCCTCTATCAGCACGCGGCGCTGCGCATCGACGCCGGTCACACCGACGACCTCAGGGTAGGCCGCCGGATACAGCGGGGGCGCCGCGGGGCCGTCGTTGCCGACCGCCGCGACGACAATGTGGCCGCGCGCAATCATCTGCTTTACCACCTGTCGCAGAATCAGGTTATCCGGTCCGACCAGGCTGATGTTGATGACCGCGACCCGATTCGCGTGCAACCAGCCGAAGGCCGCTGCGATCGCATCGACGGCACCGCCGGTCGGCTGGCCGCAGTAGACATCAGCGGCGTAAAGCCGGGCGCCGGGCGCCGCGCCACGAAACGGTGCGGCATCGCCGATCAGCAGCGAGGCGGTTGCGGTGCCATGCGCACTCGGTACCGCTCGCCCGTCGCAGCCCGACGCCACGATCGAGGCGCCGTGAAATACCCCATGGGTAACCTGTACCCCGCCATCGATCAGGCCCACGCGCATGGCGCGCTCGTGGTCGCGGTCAAGATCCGCGGCCGGCGCAATATCCGCCGGCCCGGCCAGGGACGCGGCTGCACCCGCGGCCGACGCGCTGCCATCATAGATATGATCGTAATCAAACAGCGCCGCGGGATCGAGCTCGCGCAGTTGCCGCAGCGCGTGCCGAGTTGACATGCCGTGCGGCGCGCGCAACACAACGATTCGGGTGTCGGCGTCATCCAGCGCCTGCCCGCGGACGCGTACGAAACCCGCCGCCACGATGCGCTCGAGTGCCGCCGCGCTCAGATCGAGCGCAACCAGCTCACCGCGCAGCATCGGTTCGCCATTAGGATCCGCCTCGATCTGCTGGCGATTCTGCCGGATCAGATGCTGGCCGGTCGTGCGACGCAGTGACGTGAGTGCAGCCGGGGCCAGACTGGCGGCGCCGGTGGCGCTTTGCCCTAGTGGGCTGCTCAGCCCAGCGGCGGGCAGCGACGGCAGGTGCGCCGCGGGCACACTGATCTGTGCCGCTGCAGCGCCTGTCAGGGCAGCACAGCTGAGTGCGAATAGCGTGGCCGCGGTGCGGAGTCTCATAACGCAACGTCCTTGGTTTACGATGCTAGCATTGACTCAAACGACCGCCGGGTTGCCGCTCGCGACCTGCCACGAAATATATCTTTGCCTGCACATGGAAGAACCGCCTACGCCAGCGCGTTTATCCGATAGCACATGAGCGGCCCCGCCGATCTGCTGCAAAGCCGGATCCTCGAGCTGCTGCCGAAGTTGCGCCGGTTTGCGCGCAGCCTGACCCGGAACCCTCACGATGCGGACGATTTGCTGCAAGCAGCGCTCGAGCGCGCACTCACGCATCTCGAGCAATGGCAAGCCGATACCCGGCTCGACAGCTGGCTCTACACCATCGTCAAGCATGCCTGGATCGATGAGCTGCGCTCGCGCGCACGGCGCGAGCGCACGCTCGGGGACGCCGGGCAGGCCGAAGCAGTCCCCGATCACAGGGGCGATGCCAGCGGCACCCTGTCGGTTGACCAGGCGATGGCGTGCCTGCCCGAGGAGCAGCGGCTGGCGGTGGCGCTGGTGCTCATCGAGGGCTTGCCCTATAAGGAAGCCGCGCAGATTATCGGGGTTCCGATCGGGACGCTGACCAGCCGACTCGCTCGCGCACGCCAGGCGCTGCAGCAGTTGCTGGGGCCGGGAGATGGCGCATGACAATTCCGGACGAGATGTTAGCCGCCTACGTCGACGGCGAGCTCGAAGGCGCCGAGCGGGCGCGCATTGAACAGGCCATTGCACTGGATTCACAGCTGGCGCAACGCGTCGCGCAGCAGCGCGCGCTACGCGATCGAGTGCGCGGCGCCTACGACGGCGTACTGCAGGAAGCCGTGCCGCAAGCCCTACTGCAGGCCGCCAAGCTCGGCGCGCCGTCGGGCCCCGCTCAAGTAATCGATCTGGCGCGTGTTCGCGCGCTACGCTCGCGCAGCGGCCAGGGACAGCGCCAGATGAAGGTGCGCCGCTACAGTATTGCCGCCAGCCTGGTGGTGGGCTTGATGGCGGGTGCATTGATCCAGCGCCTGTCGGCGCCGAGCGCGCTGACCGAGTTCCACGACGGCTCGCTGCTGGCTCGCGGCGCTCTCGCGCGTGCCTTGAACGAGCAGCTCACCGGTGGCGCGCCGGCAACCGCAGCGATACGCGTTGGGCTGACCTTCAGGTCCAGGAGCGGCAACTACTGCCGCACCTTCGCGCTCAGTGGCAGCCGCGCGCTCGCGGGCCTGGCCTGTCGCGAACAGGAGCAGTGGCAGCTGATGAACCTGGTCGGAACCGAGGGCGCCGGCAGCGCCGCCAACGGACAAAATCTGCGCATGGCCGCATCGAGCCTGCCGCCAGCACTGCTGCAGGCAGTCAATGAGCACATCAGCGGCGAGCCGCTGAACGCGGCGGCGGAAGCCAAAGCGCGCAACAGCGGCTGGCACTGACGCTGGCGCGCTGCACTAGGCTTTCGTCCCATCAGCGGGCCTGGCCGCATTGTCGACCAGCTCGCCACTGCGCACGCTGTCGTACTTTCGCCCCAGCAGCCAGGCGACCGGGAACCAGACCGCGGAAGTGATCAGGCCGAAGATGGCCAGTCCGGTGACGCCGTGCGGCTGAATCAGGGAACTGACCCAGGCATTGCTGAAATCGCCAAAGCGATACACCACCGTATCGATGACGTTCTTGGCCTTGTAGCGGCTCTCCTGATCGACCACCGTGAACAGCATTTCACGCGTCGGCTTGGCCAGCGCATATTCAGCCACGCGCCGCACGATCTGGATGCCGGCAAGGATCAGCAGCACCGGCGAGAATGCGATCGCAAGAAAGGCAATCACCATGATGATCGGGTTGAGTAGCAGCCCGGCCTTGACGCCAAAGCGCGCGATGATGCGTCCGGAGCCGAATAACTGGATGATGACCGCGATGCTGTTTACCGACAACTCAATCGTGCTGTAGGCCTGGGTACGCGCGTCGCGACTGGTAAAGGCCTTGGTAATGAGATCTCCGAGCTGGAAATAGACGATGGTCGATATCCAGGTCATCAGCAGCAGGAACAGAGCCAGCAGCAGCAGATAGCGCGAACGAAGCAGTAGCACGAAGCCGTCGAATGGATTGCCGGTAAGCCGATGATCGAGCCGGGTGCGCTGAACCTCCACGCCGGCCGCCAGCAGCCGCTGCTTTTCGTGCGCCAGCAGGCGTACCAGCACGGCGGTCACGACGAAACCGGCGGCCGCGATCAGCATCAGGTTGTTGTTGCCCAGCTGCTTGCCGAAGAAGGTCGGAATCGCCGGTCCGACGATGCCGCCGACAGTGCCGCCGGCGGCCACGAAGCCGAACAGGCGCTTGGCCTGGGTGCGCGAAAAGATGTCGGCCATGAAGGTCCAGAATACCGAGATGATCAGCAGGTTGAAGGTGCTGACCCAGACAAAGAAGGCGGCTGCGATCCAGCGATCCTGGCCGCTGACGCCGACGAACAGCGCGTAGAAGGCGGCAATGGTGACGGCGATGAAGGCATAGACCCAGGGCAGGAAGGTCGATAGCCGGATGCGCGCAGCAACGCCGGAGTACAACGGCGCGAATATAAGGCTTGCAAGCAGCGTCATCGTGAACAGCTGCTGATAATGAGCGACGCCGTACACCGTGCCCATCGCATCGCGCACCGGCTTGAGGACCGAGTAACTGCCGAACAGGAAAAGGAAATACAGCATGCTCAGGACAACTGCCTTGACCTCATAGGGCTCGATCGCGGCGACCACTTTGAGTACCCGCGCCAACAGCGATGGACGTGGCGTTGCAGCGGCCGGCGGCATCGAAGGATTCATGACTGCTCCGTGCGAATCTGTTCGTAGCGGCGGCCGGCATAGCGCGCCACCCCTGCCCAGGCGAGGCAGGCGCCGACGCCGAGCGCCACCGCAGCGCCAAGGCCGAATCCAGCAGCGCGCAAGCCAGCCTGCATCCACGCCGAACTGACGTCACCGAAGCGGTAGACGACAGTGTCGATGACGTTTTTTGCCTTGTAGCGGCTGCTCTGTTCCACCACCGTGAAGCACATTTCCCGGCTGGGTCGGGCGATGGCGTACTGCGACACGCGGCGCACCACCTGCAGCGCCTGAATGACCAACAGCGACGGCGAGAGCGCCACCACCACGAAGGCAAGCAGCAGGATGAGCGGATTGAGCACCAGCCCGGCGGTCACCCCGAAGCGCTGCACCAGGTGCCCAAGACCGAAGATCAGGATCACAGCGGTGGCGACATTGACCACCAGATCGATGTCGGCAATCGCCTGCGCGCGGCCCTCCACGGCGGTGAACGCGTGCGCGATTACATCGGTCTGCAGGAAGTAGGCGACCGTATTTACCCAGGTCATCAGCAGAATGAATAGCGCCTGGCTGGTCATGTAACGCGAGCTGAACAGCTGGCTGAAGCCCTCAAATGGATTGCCCGGCAGTCCGTGATCCAACGTTGTTGCCTGTACCTCTTGATGACTGGCGTGCAGCCGCGCCTTCTCGCGCATCAGCCGATACACCAGCGCGATCACGATCAGGAAGCCTGCGGCAGCAAGCAGCAGCATGCCGCTGAGCTGCAGCCGGTGCACCAGCAGCCGCGTCAACAGCGGACCGGCGATGGCACCGATGCTGCCACCGGCCGCAATCAGCGCAAACAGCCGCGTCGCCTGGGAGGCGGTGAACATGTCCACCATCAGGCTCCAGAACAGCGAGATCATGAACAGGTTGGCGACGCTGAACCAGACGTAATAGGCTGCGGCCACCCAGACATTGTTCGGAGCGAGTGCGAACAACAGCTGGAACAGCAACACATTGAACAGCCAGAACCAGAACACGCCGGGCAACAGGCCCGTGAGCCTGAGCCGCGAGGCCAGCATTGCGTAGATCGGCGAGGCCACCAGGGTGCCAATGAAGGTCGCGGTAAACAGGTTCTGCAGCTGCCCGACGCCGATCACGGTTGCCACCGTGTCGCGCACCGGGCGCAGGATATAATAGCTGCCCAGCAGCACAAAATTGCACATGAAGGCCAGCAGCACCGCACGGCGCTCGTGCGGCGCGACCTGCGCGGCCGTAGCAAGCAGTCGCGCCAGCCACAGGTCCAGGGGCCTGGAAAACCGGTGCATCGCAGTTAGCGCACGCGCCACATCATCGTCGCCGTGGCCAGCGCCAGCAGCCCGGTGGGTATCCAGGCGAGCACCAGCGGGTCGAGATCGAACACCTGCGTGCCGCTTTCGACCAGTCGCTGCAGGAACACGTAGACGATGCCGAGCGCCACGCCAAATGTGGTGCGGGCACTGAGCGAGGCGTTGCGCAGCGAACCGAATCCAAACGGCAACGCGAACAGCAGTGCCACCGGGATGCCGACGGTGCGCGCTACGCGTGACCAGAACGCGATCTCATACTGCTCGGTTTCGAGATTGTTCAACCGCAGATAGCGTACCGCCTTGTACAGCGTGCGCAGCGACAGCTCCGCGGTGTCGGTGTTGACCAGCCGCAGGAAGTCCGCGCCGGCCGCAGTGTGCAGCGGTCGCTGCGCCTGCCGCAGGCTGGTGACCGAATCGTCGACGAAGCGCGACTCCACGTAGTTGCGCAGCTGCCATGACTGCGCCCCGGCCGCGGTCGCATGTTCGGCGCGCGCAATGGCGGCCAGCCGATCATCCGGTGTGAGCTCGAAGATCAGCATACCGCCGAACTCGGCGGCGCTGGAACGATCCTGAACGTTCAGGATAATGTCGCCATCGCGGATCCAGGCGCCGGCGCCGGCGAAGCTCATGTTGGAATACTTGGCGTAGGCCTTCTGTTCATCGGCCAGCTGGCCCAGCGGTTGCGCCAGAAACTCGCCGACCAGCAGCGCGATCGCCACCAGTACCGCGGCGCTGATCAGCGCGCCGGCGCTCAGGCGCAGTTTCGACATGCCCGAAGCGCGCATGATGGTCAGCTCATGACTGCGCGCCAGCACGCCAATGCCAAGCAGCGCACCGATGAGGGCACCGGCCGGAAAGGATTCGAGCGCGAATTGCGGCAGGGTCAGTACCGAGTACTGCAGCGCATCGAGCATGCCGTATTTGCCGACGCCGACATTACCCTGTTCGCCGATGAATACGAACAGCATGCCGAGCATCAGCAGCGCCATCATCACCAGCGCGACCGCGGACAGCAGTGTACGTGCGATATAGCGATCGAGCAGTGTCATCGCATCGCTCGTCGTGCGCGACGTGCGCGGTGCGCGCGCAGCAGCCCGGGCCCGAGCACCGCCGCCAGGCTCATCGCCAGGAACAGCGCATGCACCCACCACAGCCCGAACGCGGCCGGAACGATGCCGCGTTCCAGCCAGGTGCGCCCCGCGAGTGCCAGGTTCGCATACAGCGCAAACACCAGCATCGCGATCCAGACGTGGGCGTAGCGGCCCTGGCGCGGGCGCAAGCGTCCAAGCGGCACCGCAAGCACCGTCAGCACCAGGGTCATCACCGGCAGTCCCAGACGCCAGTGCAGCTCGGCCAGCTGCTTTAAATCGTGGCTCCCCAGCAGTGTGATGGTGCTCAGCTCGCCCACCCGCAGCGCACGCGCGGCGGCCTCGGGGGACTGCACTGGAATCAACTGCTGCTCGAAGCGCATGATGCGGAAGCGATTGCTGCCGGGCGTGCCTTCGATGCGCTCGCCGTCGAACAGTGTGATGGTCTCGGCCACGCCATCGGCCGAACCGGCGTAGCGGGCGCGCCGCGCCACCGTGGTCTCAACGGACGGCCCGTCGCTGCGCTTGACGAATACGTCAGACAGATCGCCGTTGCGCTCGGCGGCACGTGCGTACACCACGATGCGCCCGCCGCTGAAGCTGCGGAACTTCCCCGGCTCGACCGGTGCGCTGATGGCGGCGCGCAGCGCCTCAGTACGCAGCGCCGCTTCGGCCGCTGCCGCGCGCGGCGACAGATCGAAATTGAGCCAGCCGATCAGTGCCGTGACCGGCAATGCCAGCAGCCACACCGCCGCCGCAACCCGCGCGACACCGACGCCGCAGGCCTGCGCCGCCGCCATCTCGCTGTCGTGGTAGAGGCGTCCGAAGGCGAGCACGATGCCGATCACCAATCCGAATGGCAGCAGGATCGCCACGTTCTGCGCCGCGCTCAGCCCGATCAGCTCGAGCACGTAGCCTTTCTGGTACTGCAGCTGGGCTGCGCGCGCGAGCACCGAGCCGACCTGGTTCACCAACAGTAGGGCGAACGCTATGAGCGTCACGCCAACGAAGTTGACGGTCATCTCCCAGAGCATATAGCGCTGCAGAATTCGCAATGGGTCCTCTACCTCCAGGCGGCTTGGGCTACACTTGCCTTTAGACTATCGTGGCCGCGCGCGCGACGGCGTATCCGGTCAATGCCGCCGAACGCAGGGGTTTACACCGCGGCGGGCGCTACGTTATACGAATATTTCGCGGGCAAACAAGGATTAAGACGATGCGATTCGATGCTTTCAGCCGCCCGGCCGCCGCCCAGCGCAGCGATTGCCTGGTAATCGGGGCATTCGAGCGTGGCGAATTGGGCGCGGAAGGCCTGGCGGTGGACCGCAGGGTGCGCGGTCGCGTGCGCCGCCTGCTCAGCAGTGGTGATTTTTCCGGGCACACCGGTGAGACGCTGCTGCTGCCCGAGGTGCCTGGAGTTGCCGCCGGACGACTGCTGCTGATCGGGTTGGGCAACAAGGCGCAGTTCAACCGCCGTGGCTGGCGCCGCGCGCTGCAGACTGCTATTGCCGCATTGGCGCGTACCCGCATCGCATCGGCCGCAATCGCCCTCGAGCGGCCAGGCGCAGCCGAACTCGACGGCTATTACCTCGGCCGCAGCATTGCGGAGATCACCGGGGCGAGCCTGTACCGCGTCAACGATCTCAAGACCGGACGCCGGGCGCGAGCGCCGGCGCTGGCGCGGGTACTGGTGGGGCCGGTCGCCGCCGCGGCAATCGCCGAGGTGCGGCGCGGACTGGCTGCGGGGGCCGCGCTAAGCGAGAGCGCCCGCCTGTTGCGTAACCTTGGCAATCTGCCTGCCAACGTCTGCACGCCGCGCTACCTGGCGGCACAGGCGCGCGAACTGGAACGCAGCTATCGGCGCCGCCTGCGAGTGCGTGTATTCGACGAGGCCGGAATCCGGCGCCTCAAGATGGGTTGTCTGCTGGCGGTGACCCGAGGCAGCGCCGAGCCGCCGCGCTTCATCGTGCTCGACTACCGTGGCGCACGCCGCAGCCGGCCGCCGCTGGTGCTGGTCGGCAAGGGCGTGACCTTCGATACCGGCGGCATCTCGCTCAAGGACCCGCCGGCGATGGACGAAATGAAGTACGACATGTGCGGTGCCGCCACGGTCCTGGCGGCGATCGATTTTGCAGCGCGCACCGGCCTCAAGATCAATCTTGTCGGCCTGATACCGACCTGCGAAAACATGCCGGACGGCCGCGCGGTGAAGCCGGGCGATATCGTCACCAGCGCTTCCGGACAGACCGTCGAGATCCTCAACACCGATGCCGAGGGACGGCTGATCCTGTGCGATGCGCTGAATTATGCGCGCCGTTACCAGCCCGAGGCGGTGGTGGACTTCGCAACCCTGACCGGCGCCTGCATCATCGCCCTTGGCAATCATCACAGCGGCGTGATGGCGAACGACGATGCCCTGGCGCGCGAGCTGGTCGAGGCGGGCGTGCGCACCGATGATCGCGCCTGGCAGCTGCCGCTGACCGAGGAGTACGGCGAGCAGCTGCGCAGTAACTTTGCCGACATGGCGAACATCGCCGGTCGCGAGGGTGGTGCGATCACCGCTGCGGCGTTTCTGGGAAAGTTCACCCAGGGGATGCGCTGGGCGCACATGGATATCGCCGGCAGCGCCTGGGCCGGGGGGGCCGCCAAGGGTGCCACCGGTAGGCCGTTGTCGCTGGTGGCTGATTTCCTGACGCGCCGCGCCGCCGGCTCCAAGTCCTAAGGTGGCGGTGGCGGCAACGCCGAGAGTCGACTTTTACGTGCTGCCCGGCAGCGAGCCGCGTGCACGGCTGAAGTTCGCCTGCCGCATCGCCGAACAGGCCTACCTGGCCGATCAACGTGTGTTCGTCTGGCTCGATGATGCGATCGAACTGCAGAGTTTCGATGAGCTGCTGTGGACCTTCGCCGACCGCAGCTTTGTGCCGCACGAGTCCTTCAGCGACGTCCGGCAATGGCACGACACGCCGGTACTGCTGGGCTTTCAGCTGCAGCCGCTGCAGCCGTTCGAGCTGCTGCTGAACCTGGGCAGTGAAGTACCCGGGGCTGCCGCACACGCCGTGCGCATCGCCGAAATCGTAGACGCGGAGGAAGCGCGGCGTCGCGCCGGGCGCAACCGCTTTCGTCACTACCGCGACCTGGGGCTGACGCCGGAAACGCACAACATCGCGGCCAACGATACGCCTTAACGCCCGCCTTAAGCCCTATAATTGCCGGGTTTTAACGCCAGCCTCAGTCCCGGATGGAAAAAGTCTACTCGCCCGCCGATATCGAACAGCGTCTGTATCAGCGTTGGGAGGCAGCCGGCTATTTTGCCCCGCGGCCTGGGCAGCGCAGCTACTGCATCGTCATTCCGCCGCCGAATGTGACCGGCACGCTGCATATGGGGCATGCATTCCAGGACACGATCATGGATGCGCTGATACGCCAGCATCGCATGCGCGGCGAGCAGACCCTGTGGCAGACCGGGACCGATCATGCCGGCATCGCCACGCAGATGGTGGTCGAGCGGCAGCTCAACGCCGAAGGCAAGCGGCGCACCGACCTGTCGCGCGACGCCTTTGTCGAGCACGTCTGGGCCTGGAAGCAGCAGTCGGGCGGCACCATCGCGCAGCAGTTGCGCCGCCTTGGCGCCTCGGTCGACTGGACGCGCGAGCGCTTCACGATGGATCCGGATCTGTCGCGCGCGGTGGTGGAAGCGTTCGTACGGCTGCATCAGGAGGGCCTGATCTACCGCGGCCAGCGGCTGGTCAACTGGGATCCGGTGCTGCGCACCGCGCTGTCGGACCTGGAAGTGCTGTCCGAAGAGGAACACGGGCAGCTGTGGCATCTGCGCTATCGGCTCGCGGACGGCAGCGGCGAGGTGATCGTGGCTACCACCCGTCCGGAGACGATGCTGGGCGATGCTGCGGTCGCGGTGCATCCGGAGGATGAGCGCTACCGCGCGCTGATCGGGCGCAGGCTGCTGCTGCCGCTGGCCAGGCGCGAAATCCCGATCATCGCCGACAGTTACGTCGATCCCGCCTTCGGCACCGGCTGCCTGAAGATCACCCCGGCACACGACTTCAATGACTACGCGATCGGCATGCGGCACGCATTGCCGCTGATCAACGTGTTCACGCCCGATGCGCGCCTGAACGACAACGCGCCGGCGCACCTGCGCGACCTCGATCGGTTCGAGGCGCGCGAGCGCATCGTGGCCGAGCTTATGGCGGCCGGCCTGGTCGCACGCATCGAACCGCACAAGCTGATGATCCCGCGCGGCGATCGCACCGGCGCGGTGATCGAGCCCTACCTGACCGATCAGTGGTACGTGCGCGTTGCGCCGCTGGCAGCCCCGGCGATCGCGGCGGTCGAATCCGGTCGGGTGCGCTTCGTACCCGAGAACTGGGACAAGACCTACTACCAGTGGATGCGCAACATCCAGGACTGGTGCATCAGCCGGCAACTGTGGTGGGGCCATCGCATCCCGGCCTGGTACGGCGAGGATGGCCAGATCTACGTCGCACGCAGCGAGGCCGATGCCCATGCCCAGGCCCGTGCCCGCCACGGCCGCGAGGTGGCGCTGCGCCAGGACGAGGACGTTCTCGACACCTGGTTCTCTTCGGCGCTGTGGCCCTTTTCCACCCAAGGCTGGCCCGAGCGCACCCCGGACCTCGATCGCTTCTATCCGACCAACGTGCTGGTGACCGGCTTTGACATCATCTTTTTCTGGGTCGCGCGCATGCTGATGTTCGGCTTGAAATTCATGGGTGAGGTGCCGTTTCGCGCGGTGTACCTGCATGGGCTGATCCTCGATGCCGAAGGCCAGAAGATGTCGAAATCGAAGGGCAATGTGATCGACCCGCTCGACATCATCGACGGCATCGGGCTCGAGGCGCTGGTGGCCAAGCGCACCTCGGGACTGATGCAGCCGCATCTGGCTGCCAGCATCGAAACGGCCACGCGCAAGCAGTACCCGCACGGCATCGCGGCTCACGGCACCGATGCGTTGCGCTTTAGCTTCGCCTCGCTTGCCACACAGAGCCGCGATCTGCGCTTCGACCTCGGGCGGGTGGCCGGGTACCGAAACTTCTGCAACAAGCTGTGGAACGCCGCGCGTTTCGTGATGCTGTCGCTCGAGCAGGCGCCGGCGCCGGCCGCGCCGGCCGATGCGAGCGCCGCCGCGATCCGGCTCGCCCCATCTTCGGCACCTGCCGATCGCTGGATTCGCTCGCGCCTCGGCGCCACGATCCGCGCGGTCGACCAGGCGTTCGATGACTACCGGTTCGATTTTGCCGCCAGCGCGCTGTACGAATTCACCTGGCACGAGTTTTGCGACTGGTACCTGGAGATCGTCAAGCCGGTGCTGCAGGACGCCGGCGATGCAGCCGCGCAGCAGAGCGTGCGCCGCACGCTGCTTGAAGTGCTGGAGGCACTGCTGCGTGCGCTGCACCCGCTGATGCCGTTCATTACCGAGGACATCTGGCTGCGCGTGGCGCCGCTCGCGGGCGTGCCGGGCCCGAGCATCGTGCTCGCGCCCTGGCCGCAGGCGGCGCAGTTCGAACACGATGCGGGCGCCGAAGCCGAGCTGCGTTGGGTGATGCAGGTCGTGCTCGGCATCCGCCAGATCCGTGGCGAGATGGACATCAGTCCCGGCCGCCGTCTGCCGCTGCTGTTGCAGCACGCCACTGCCCACGATCTGCAGCTCGCGCAGCGCCATCATGCGTTGCTGTCGCGCCTGGCGGGCCTTGAGAGCGTGCGGCCGCTTGCCTCCGGCGAGCCCGCCCCGCCCGCGGCCGCCGCGCTGGTCGGGGAACTCAGCCTGCTGGTGCCGATGGCCGGACTGATCGAACCCGCGAGCGAATTGCAGCGCCTCGACAAGCGCCTGCAGAAGATCGAACAGGAGCTGAACAAATCCCGCGGCAAGCTCGCCAACGACAGCTTTGTCGGTAACGCGCCCGCCGATGTCGTCGAGCAGGAGCGATCACGCCTGGCCGAATTCGAGCGCACGCGCGCGGCACTGACGCGGCAGATGGAGCAGGTGCGGGCGCTCGCCCAGGTGCGTGCTTGAACCGCCTGGTCGATACCGTGGCGGCGATCGAGCGCGTCATCTTCGGCAAGGGACAGCAGGTGCGGCTGTGCCTGACCTGCCTGATCGCGCGTGGTCACCTGCTGATCGAGGACGTGCCCGGCGTGGGCAAGACCACGCTGGCCCATTGCCTGGCGCGGGTGCTGGGCCTGGAATGGACCCGCGTGCAATTCACCAGCGACATGCTGCCGGCAGACATCATCGGCGTGTCGATTTTCGATCGCGATACCCACAAGTTCCAGTTCCGGCGCGGCCCGGTATTCACCCAGCTGCTGCTCGCCGACGAGGTGAATCGAGCCAGTCCGAAGGCGCAGAGCGCGCTGCTTGAAGCGATGGAGGAGCGCCAGGTCAGCGTCGATGGCATTACCTACCCGCTACCCGAACCATTTTTCGTAGTCGCTACCCAGAACCCGCACGAGCAGGTCGGCACCTATGGTCTGCCGGAATCGCAACTCGACCGATTCCTGATGCGGGTGAGCCTGGGCTATCCGGATCGGGCCTCCGAGCGGCGCGTGCTGCTGCAGGGCGAGCGGCGCGAGTTGCTGAACGACACGCCGGCCGTGCTCAGCGGCGCCGAGGTGCTGAATCTGCAGCGTCAGGCGCGCAGCGTGCATGTCGCCGCTGCGCTGCTGGATTACGTGCAGGCTCTGGTCGCGCATACACGCGTGCAACTGGAGCTCGGTCTATCGCCGCGAGCCGCCCAGGGACTGCTGCGTGCCGCACAGGCCTGGGCGCTGATCCAGGGAGAGAGCGCGGTGCTGCCCGAGCACGTGCAGATCGTGTTTCCGGCGATCGCAGCGCACCGCCTGGAAACGCGCCACGGCGACGGCGCCGCTCATGGCAACGAAGTCGCCGATGCGCTCATCAGGGCCGTTCCGATTCCTGTCTGAGCCGCGCGCGGCACTGGCGGCGGCATTGGCGCACTGGGCGCGCGCGCGCCAGGGCGACGACACGCCGCCGCTGACGCTGCAGGCGCGACGCATCTACATCCTGCCGACCGGAGCCGGTGTCGCGGCGGCGGCGTTGCTGTTTGTGATGCTGCTGGCCGGCATGAACTACAACAACAGCCTGGCATTGCTGCTGTGCTTCATGTTGTGCGGGGTGACACTGGTGTCGATGCATGAATGCCACGGGATGCTATCGGGCCTGAAGCTGCTGCGCGCCGAAGCCGACGACAGCTACGCCGGACGACTGGGAGAGCTGCAGCTGTGCTTTGAGAATCCGCACTCCCGCGCGCGCAGCGCCCTGCAGCTGCGCGCCGGCGGCTGCCTGCCGGGCCGCTTCCAGCTGCCGCCGGCCGCGACCCAGCTGGTCCGGCTCAAGTACCAGGCCGGCGCGCGCGGCCGCCAGCGCATCGAGCGGCTCGAGTTGTCGAGCACCGCGCCATTGGGCCTGTTTCGGGCCTGGACCTGGCTGCACCTGCCGCTCGAGGCCATTGTCTATCCGGCACCGGGCGGAACGCGCCCGTTGCCGGTGCGCAGCGGCGATCCGCGCCAGGGCGAACGGCGCTCGCGCGTCGGCGGCGAGGAGGAATGGGCCGGGCTTAGGCCGCTGCAGGAGAGCGACTCTCCGCGCAGCGTCGCCTGGAAAGTCTATGCGCGTGGCGGCCCGCTGCTGGTGGCGCAGTACGATGCGCCCGCGGGCATGCACCGACTGCTCGCGTTCGCGTCACTGCAGTCGCTGCCGCTCGAGCAGCGGCTGTCGCAGCTGGCGCAATGGGTACTCGACTGCGAACGCCTCGGCGACACCTACCGGCTGGACTTGCCGCAGCAGGCACTGCCGGTCGGGCACGGCATCGCGCAGCAACGCGCCTGCCTGGAAGCCCTGGCGCTGTACGGCACGTGAACGCGCGCGCCGCCATCGCCGTTGAATCGCCACCGCTGCCGGCGAACAGCCTCTGGCTGCTGCTCGGCGGCTTTCTTGGGGCGGTGCTGCTCAACGCTCACCATACGGCGCTGTGGTGCCTGCCACTGGCGCTGCTCGCCATCGCCTGGCGAGCGCGCGGGCTGCGCGCGCCGCTGCGTCTGCCGGCGCGCTTCCTGCGCATCGGCGTCGCGCTGCTATTGACGCTCGCGGTACTGGCAAGTTTTCACACGCTCAACGGCATCGACGCCGGATCGAGCCTGCTGGTCGCGATGGCGACCCTGAAGCTCAGCGAGACCTCGCGCCGACGCGACTGGCTGATCATATTGGCCGCGGCGTTGTTCCTGCTGCTCGCCGCCTGCCTCGACGGCCAGGCGTTATGGCGCCTGCCGCTGTACGCGGCCGAGCTGTGGCTGCTATGCACGGCGTCGTACGCACTCGGCACCGACTTCGAGGTGGCGCGCACGGCGACGCTGCTACGCCGCTCGGGCTTGAGTCTTGCCGCTGCGTTGCCATTTGCACTGCTGCTGTTTTTCTTCGTGCCCAGGCTCCCCGGCTCGTTCTGGGTGCTGCCGCAGCGGCACGAAGCGTTCACCGGACTGGGCGATGAGATGAGTCCCGGCAGCATCTCGCAGCTCACGCAATCGGGCGATGCGGCGCTGCGCGTACGTTTCGACGCCGCGCCGCCGCCGGCCGCCGAGCGCTATTGGCGCGGACCGGTATTGCATGTTTTCGACGGCTACACCTGGCGCCGCCAGCATGCGCAGGTGGACCGCGTACCGCGCCTGCAGTTCCAGGGCCAGGCCTATAGTTATGCAATCACGCTGGAACCGAACCAGCACAATGTGCTGATCGCGCTCGAGTTGCCGCGCGGCCTGCCGGACGAGCTGCCGAATACTTTCGCCACCTTCGACTATCAGCTGATAGCCCCCGCGCCGAGCGAGCGCGCCGTCAGCTATCGGTTGCAGTCCTATCCGCAGCATCGAAGTCTCGATCCGCTGTCCCCGGCAGCACGGCGGCTGGATCTGCAGTTGCCGCCGAATCGCAACCCGCGCAGCGCCGAACTGGCGGCCTCGCTGCGCCAGCAGGCCGGCAGCGACGTCGGCCTGGTCGACGCCGTGCTCGAGTACCTGCGTCGCGGCGGCTTCACCTATACGCTCGAGCCGCCGCTGCTGAATCTGGATTCGGTGGATGATCTGCTGTTTCGCACGCGCGCCGGGTTTTGCGGCCACTACGCGTCGGCATTTGTCGCGCTGATGCGCGCCGGTGGCGTGCCCGCGCGCGTCGTGACCGGCTATCTGGGAGGCAGCTGGAATCGCTACGGCGGCTATCTCTATATCACCCAGGCCGATGCGCACGCCTGGGCGGAGGTGTGGCTCGAGGCGCAGGGCTGGGTACGGGTCGATCCGACCGCGGTGGTCGCCCCGGGACGCCTGACCCAAGGACTCGATGAACTGCTGCCCGGCGCCGGCGGCAATGGACGCGGGCTGATGTCCTCGTCCTGGGTTGTCAACGCGGTGCAGGCCTGGCAGGGGCTCAATGCCTGGTGGCAGGACGAATTCATCGGCTTCAGCTTCGCCAGGCAACTCGCGCTGCTCGAGCGGCTAGGATTCAGGCAGCACGACTTGCGCGCCTTCGCGCTGCTACTGGCCGCCAGCGCCGGCATCTGGCTGGCATTGATCGCCTGGGGCCTGCGGCCGCGGTCGCGCTCGCCTGCCGGGGACGGCCTGAGCCGAAGCTGGCGAGCGCTGGAACGTAAACTGCGGCGCGCCGCCGAACCACGCGCGCCGCACGAGGGCACGATGGCCTACGCCGAGCGCGTGGGTCGGGCGCGCCCCGAGTTGTCCTCCACGCTGACCGCCCTGGCCCGGCGCTATGCGCGATTGCGCTACGGGCCGGCGGCCGGTGCCGCCGAGTTCGAACAGTTCCAGCGCGCGGTGCGGCTGCTGCGGGTGCAGCCGCGCCGGCCGCGGCCGCACTGACGGCGCCCCGGCAGCGGGCGAGCCGGCTAGCGCACGGGGTCGGCCTCGCGCACGCGCGCCAGCAGCAGCGCACCACCGATGAAGAACAGCCCGAGCACCAGGATCGACAGGCGCTGATTGCCGGTGGCGATCGCCACCACACCCATCGCCAGCGGCCCGAGCACGGCGGCGAACTTGGCCAGCATGTTATAGAAACCGAAATACTCGCCGGAGCGCTCGCGCGGAATCAGATGCGCAAAGTAGGAGCGCGACAACGCCTGCACGCCGCCCTGCACGGTGCCCACGACGGCGGCGAGAATGTAGAACTCGCGCTCGGTCTGCATGAAGTACGCATAGCCGGTCAGGGCGAGGAATACCGCCAGCCCCAGGTAAATGGCGCGCTTGGCGCCGATGCGATCGCCCAGCCGGCCGAACAGCAGCGCGAATGGGAACGAGACGAACTGCACCAGCAGCAGCGCCTGCATCATCGCGTCGGGTGAAAAGCCGAGCTTGAGCCCATAGTCGGCCGCCATCTGCTGCAGTGTTCCTATGGCGTCGATGTAGAGCCAGTAGGCCAGCAGGAAATTGAGCACCGGGCGGTCACGCAGCACGCCGCGCACCGTCTGCCACAGCTCACGCCAGCCGGTGCGCCTGGCGGTCGGCGCGGCCTCGTGCACCAGCCGGAACATCGGCAGCGAGAACAGGATCCACCACAGCGCCACGTCGACGAACGCGATGCGGATCGCGATGCCGGCGCTGGCGAGATGAAAGCCCTGGTGAAACTTGATCATCATCACGTTGAACAGGAACAGCAGGCCGCCGCCCAGATAACCCAGCGCAAAGCCCAGCGATGAGACGCGGTTGGTCTCGCGGCCCTCCGCGACCTGCACGATCAGCGCGTCCTGAAACGACGAGCCGGCGAAGAAACCGACCGAGCCCAGTGCGAACACGATCAGCGCCCACGCCCAGTGACTGGCGCCAATCAGCGCCAGTGCAGCGGTAGCCAGCGAGCCGACCACGGTCCAGATGCCGAACCACAGCTTCTTCTCGCCGCGCCGGTCCGCCAGTGCGCCGAGCCAGGGCGCGATCAGCATCACGAAGAATGCGGCGCAGCTGTTGGTGAGCCCGAGATAGAACGTCGAGGTCGTGCCCGGCATCCCGGCCGCCCAGTACTGGCTGAAAAAAATCGGAAACAGGGCGACCAGCACCGTGGTGCTGAAGGCGTGGTTGGCCCAGGCGGTCAGCGCCCAGGCCCATTGGGCGGCGCGTTTGGGACTCAATGCGTTCTCCCCGCGGTATTCTCGCCCCGCTACTCCAGCAGATGTTCGCGCGTCGTATGAAACCCGATGTCCGGCCAGCGCTCCTGGGTGAGCTGCAGGTTCACGCGCGAAGGCGCCAGGTACACCAGCGCGCCGCCATGATCGAGCGCCAGGTGCTCGTAGGCCTTGAGCTTGAACTCCTCCAACCTGCGCGCATCCGTGGCGCTCACCCAGCGCGCCGTGTGCACCGCGATATTATCGAACACGCACTGCACGTTGTATTCATCCTGCAGCCGGAACGCCACCACTTCGAATTGCAGCTGGCCGACCGCCCCCAGGATCAGCTCGGCGTTTCGCAGCGGCCGGAATAGCTGCGTCGCGCCCTCCTCGCACAGCTGGTCCAGTCCCTTGGCCAGCGCCTTCATGCGCAGCGGATCCTTGAGGATCGCACGGCGGAAGATTTCGGGGGCGAAATTTGGTATGCCGCTGAAGTGCAGCGCCTCGCCTTCGCTGAAGCTGTCGCCGATGTTGATGGTGCCGTGATTGTGCAGGCCGACGATGTCCCCGGCGTAGGCTTCCTCGGTCTGGGTGCGGTCCGCGGCCATGAAGGTCAGCGCATCGGCAATTCTCAGCTCCTTGTCCAGGCGTACGTGCCGGATGCGCATACCGCGCTGGTAACGCCCGGAGCACAGCCGCAGAAATGCGATCCGGTCGCGATGTCCGGGGTCCATGTTCGCCTGGATCTTGAACACAAAGCCACTGAGGCTTGGCTCGATCGCCTGCACGCTGCGCTCGCGGCACACGCGCGCTTGTGGTGCCGGCGCGTTGCTCACGAATGCACGCAGCAGTTCCTCGACGCCGAAGTTGCTGATCGCCGAGCCGAACAGCACCGGCGTCTGGCGCCCGGCGCGATAGCTGTGCGGATCGAAGCTGGCGGTCGCGCCGCGCACCAGCTCGATCTCGGCGGCAAGCCGGTCGGCGTCGCCGCCGAACAGCTCGCGCGCCGCGCTCGATCCAAGCCCTTCGATCACGCGATTGCCGCCGACGCGGCCGCGTTCGCCCGCCTCGTAGACGTAGATCCGGTCTTCCAGCAGGTGATAGATGCCCTTCAGATCGCGGCCCATGCCGATCGGCCAGGTGATCGGGGCGGTCTGGATCCCGAGTACGCGCTCGATCTCATCCAGCAGCTCGATCGGCGGCCGGCCGTCGCGATCGAGTTTGTTGATGAAGGTCATGATCGGCGTGTCGCGCAGACGGCAGACCTCCATCAGCTTGATGGTGCGCTCTTCCACACCCTTGGCGCAGTCGATCACCATCAGCGCCGAATCGACCGCGGTCAGGGTTCGATAGGTATCCTCGGAGAAGTCCTCGTGCCCCGGCGTGTCGAGCAAATTGATGATGTGATCGCGATACGGAAACTGCATCACCGAGCTGGTCACCGAGATACCGCGCTGCTGCTCCAGACGCATCCAGTCGGAGGTCGCGTGGCGCGCAGCCTTACGGCCCTTGACCGTGCCCGCCATCGCGATGGCGCCGCCAAACAGCAGCAGCTTCTCGGTCAAGGTGGTCTTGCCGGCATCCGGATGCGAAATGATGGCAAACGTGCGCCGCCGCGCGATTTCGAGCTCGAGCGTAGTCATTAAGGAGTGGCTGGTTGCTGGCGTGGAAGGCGCGCGATTCTAATCGATGCGGCGCTTGAGCACGATCGCATCTTCGCGGCCGTCGACGGCCTGGTAGTAACCGCGGCGCATTCCGATCTGCACGAACCCGAGCGACTGATACAGGCGGATGGCGCAGATATTGGAGGGGCGTGCCTCGAGGAATGCTTCCCTGGCACCGGCGCTAGCGGCGGCCTGCAGCAGGTGGGCCAGCAGGCGCCGGCCGATGCCGCGACATCGGTAGATATCGGCCACACACAGGTTGAGCAGATGCGCCTCGCCGGCCGCCACGCTCAGGATCCCGTAGCCGACCGCCACGACGCCGATCTCGGCAACGCGGCAGGTGTAGCTGACCCGAAGGCAGTCGCGGAAAATCCCCTCAGTCCAGGGAAAAGCATACGACGCGCGCTCGATCCGCAGCACCTGGGTAATATCCGCATCCTGCATGCTGCGGATATCCAGTTCCGGCATCCCGATCGCCTCTTGTCGTACCACCGCCATAGACGAGTTACTTACGCTCCGGCGCGCGCGCGGGCAAGTTCGGCGCGGATGAATTTCAAATCGACCCAGCTCTTACGTTTCTCGTTCGGACTGCGCAGCAGGTAGGCCGGATGGTAGGTCACGATCAGCGGCGTCGCGCGCGCGCCGAAGCGATGCAGCTGGCCGCGCAGGCGCGCCAGCGGCGCGTCGGTGGCCAGCAGGTTTTGCGCCGCGACACGCCCCAGCGCGACCAGCAGCCGCGGCTGGATCATGTCCAGCTGCCGCTGCAGATACGGTAGGCAGCACGCCACCTCCGCGGGCCTGGGTTCGCGGTTGCCCGGCGGCCGGCACTTGAGCACATTGGCAATAAACACCGTCTCGCGCGGATGGCCGATGGCGCGCAGCATCGAATTGAGCAGTTGGCCGGCGCGGCCGACGAACGGCTCGCCCTGGCGGTCCTCATCGGCTCCCGGCGCCTCGCCGATCAGCATGATTTCAGCGCGCGGATTGCCGACGCCGAACACCGTCTGGGTACGGGTCTTGCTCAGCTCACAGCGCGTACAGACGCTGACCTGGGCGCGCAATGCCTGCCACGCTGCCTCATCGAGCGGCGCCATCCCGGGCGTGGCCGCCACGACCGCAGCCGGCGCCGGCGGCCTCACGGCCGTCTCGATCGGTACGGCTGTCTCATCCGGATCGGGCGCCTCGGCCTCCTGCTGCGCCCCGGTCGCCTCGAGCGGCAGCGTCCGGCGGGCCCGTGGCATCCAGAGGTCGATCCCTAAGGCTTCCAGGTATTGATCGCGCACACTCATCCGGCACCCTCCGGGGGTGACTTGCGCTCCTGTCGTTTCAAGCGCCGTACCCGCCGCCACACCCACACCAGCGGCGACCAGAGTGCATAGCCACCGAAGATCACGAGCAGCACGATCGCCGGCGCCGGCGCAATGACGATGAAGATCAGCGCCACGCCGACCAGCCAGATGAAGCGCACCGGACGCGTCAAATCAAATCCCTTGAAGCTCGAATACGAAAAGCGGCACACCATCAGGGCACCGGCCGCCGCCGTGATCATGAATGCCAGGATCAGGCCGGGCAGACCCGGTTCGCGCCATTCGCTCGACATCCACAGGAACGCGGCCACGACGGCCGCTGCCGACGGGCTCGGCAACCCCTCGAAATAGCGCTTGTCCTGCACCCGGGAGCCAAATTTCGCCAGCCGCAGCGCGGCGGCGACCGCATAGAAGAACGCCGCCAGCCAGCCGAAGCGATACCAGGCCTTGCCGTACTCGGCGATGCGGGCGACGCCCCATTGATACGAGACGATCGCCGGCGCGACCCCAAAGGCGACCATGTCGGCGAGGCTGTCGTATTCCTTGCCAAACGCGGATTCGGTGCTGGTGAGGCGCGCGACGCGGCCATCGAGACCGTCGAAGATCATCGCGATGAATACCGCCACGCCGGCACGCTCGAAGTTGCCGTCGATTGCGGCCACGATTGCGTAGAATCCGGAGAACAGGCAGCCGGTGGTCAGCAGGTTGGGCAGCAGATAGATGCCGCGCGACTGTCGGCGTACGGGCGGGCTATCGGGATCCATGAGGCTTCGCATCATAGGGGCAGTCCCACCCGGTCACAACCAACCGAACCAACCCGCGCTAACCCTTCTGTTAACATTGGTTTTTTACGCCACCGTCCCGTCCGCTCATGCGCCTGTCGCAATACCCGATCAACACCGTCAAGGAAACCCCGTCAGAGGCCGAGGTCATCAGCCATCAGCTGATGCTGCGCGCCGGGATGATCCGGCGCGTCGCGGCCGGGATCTACAGCTGGCTGCCGCTCGGGCTGCGCACGCTGCGCAAGGTGGAGGCCATCGTCCGTGAGGAGATGAACCGGGCCGGAGCGTTCGAACTTCTGATGCCGGCGATCCAGCCTGCCGAACTGTGGCAGGAATCGGGTCGGTGGACTGAATACGGTCCGGAGCTGTTGCGCCTGAAGGATCGCCACGAGCGCAATTTCGTGGTCGGACCCACGCACGAGGAAGTGATCACCGATATCGCCCGGCGCGAGATCAAGAGCTACCGGCAGCTACCGGTCAACTTCTACCAGGTCCAGATCAAGTTCCGCGACGAGGTGCGGCCGCGCTTTGGCGTGATGCGCGCGCGCGAGTTCATCATGAAGGATGCCTATTCCTTCCATGCCGACGAGCGCTCGCTGGCCGAAGGCTACGCCGCGATGCGCCAGGCCTATACGCGCATGTTCCAGCGCATGGGACTCGATTTTCGAACCGTGCAGGCCGACCCCGGCGCCATCGGCGGCAACGCCTCCGAGGAATTCCAGGTGCTGGCAGCCTCGGGCGAGGATGCGATTGCGATTTCCGATGCCGACGATTTCGCGGCGAACGTGGAACTCGCCCCGGCGCTGGCGCCGGCGGCGCCGCGGCCGCCGCCGACCCAGCCGCTGGAGCGCATCCCCACCCCGGGCGCGCACACCATCGAGCAGCTCGCAGCGCTGCTCAAGGTCCCGGCGACGCGCTGCCTGAAGACCCTGATTGTCGACGGCAGCGATGGCACGCCGGTAGCGCTGCTGCTGCGCGGCGATCACGACCTCAATGCGGTCAAGGCACAGAAATTACCCGCAATTGCCAATCCGCTGCGCATGGCCAGCGCCGCCGCGGTGCACGCTGCGACCGGTTGCGCGCCCGGTTCGATCGGACCGGTGGGGCTGACGGGGCTGCGCGTCTATGCCGATCATGCGGCGCTGGCAATGGCCGACTTTGTCTGCGGAGCCAACCAGCACGACGTGCACTACACGGGCGCGAACTGGCGGCGGGATATGCCCGAGCCGGCGGGCGCGGATTTGCGCAATGTGGTGGCCGGCGATCCCAGCCCTTCCGGCAACGGCCAGCTGCAGATCGTGCGCGGCATCGAGGTCGGGCATATCTTTCAGCTCGGACGCAAATACAGCGCCGCGATGAATGCCACGGTGCTGGATGAGAGCGGCGCGGCGATCCCGATGCTGATGGGCTGTTATGGTATCGGTGTAACGCGCATCGTGGCGGCCGCGATCGAGCAGAATCACGATCAGCGCGGAATCATCTGGCCGGATCCGATTGCGCCGTTCAATGTTTGCCTGGTGCCGCTCAACCTGCAGAAGTCGCCACGCGTGCGCGGACTGGCCGATGCGCTGTACGCCGAACTCAGTGCTGCAGGCATCGACGTGCTGTACGACGATCGCGATGTACGGCCCGGGGTCAAGTTCGCCGACGCCGAGCTGCTGGGCATACCGCATCGTGTGGTCGTCGGCGAGCGCGGCCTCGACGCCGGCACGCTCGAGTACCGGCACCGCCGCGCCACCGACAGCGAGGACTTTGCGCAGCGGGGTGCGCTGGAATTCCTGCGTTCGCGGCTGCAGTGCGCGCAGCCGGCCTGAAGCACCCGGGATGACACGCAGGATCCACTGCAAGCTGCTTGCGCTGGCGCTCGTGGCACTGCTACCGCCGGCCGCACCGCTGCTCGCGGCCGCGCCGCTCGCACCCGCGCAGAGCGATCCGGAGCTGCGCGCAGTGGTGCAGCAGGCGATCAGTGAAGCGCAGTGCTTCGCCGACCGCTACGATTCGGCGGTCTGGTACACGCTGATGGAGCCGAAGCTGCGGCACTACGTCAAGGACGACAAGGAACGGCTGGAGATCCTGCAGACGGTGTACTGCGAAGCGCATCGAAGCGGCGCCAGCGTGCTGCCTCCCGGTCTCATCATGGCGGTGCTCGACGTCGAGAGCGGCTTCGATCGCTGGGCAGTCTCCAGTGCCGGCGCGGTCGGCCTGATGCAGGTGATGCCGTTCTGGCCCGAACAGCTCGGCATGCGCCGCTACGAACTCACGCGCATCACGCCGAACCTTCACATGGGCTGCGCGATCCTGCGCTTCTATCTGGACAGCGAACGCCGCGACGTACGGCGCGCGCTCGAGCGCTACAACGGCAGCGTCGGACGACGCGATTATCCCGACCGCGTGATCGTGCGCTGGACCAGGTACTGGCACGGGGCCGACGACCTGGGACGCGGGCCGGTCAAGCCGTCCTGAAATCCGGCGGCAGGTGGGTCGGGAGAATCTCGATGATCTCCACGATCACTTCCGTCACCTTGGCGGCCGATGGCCCGATCCACAGCCAGTCGATGAACTCGAGCACCTGCCGCTCCTCGCCGCAGGCGAGCACCTCGACCCGGCCATCCGCAAGGTTGCGCGCGTGGCCGGCGATACCGGCGGCGCGAGCACGTTGCTGGGCGCTGGCGCGGAAATAGACGCCCTGCACGCGGCCCGAGACCAGGCAGCGGCGCGCGACCGGCGGGGCCCGGGATTGCGAATCTGCGCCCATGGCGCATGATTTCCCGGCACAACGCACGCCGTCAACCGGCTCTGCATTGGGGCGTTTGCGGTTAAACTCCCCGGCGATGGCCGAAGTACTCGTCGTGTATTACTCGCGCGAAGGCAGCACCGCGGAGCTGGCCAGGCAGGTGTGCCGCGGCATCGAATCCATCGACGGAGCGTCCGCGACGCTGCGCACCGTGCCGGCGGTCAGCGCCAGCAGCGAGGCGGCACCGCAGGCGGTGCCCGACCAGGGGCCGCCATATGCAACGCTGGATGACCTGCGCCGCGCGGATGCGCTGCTGCTTGGCAGCCCGACGCGCTTCGGCAACATGGCCGCACCACTGAAGTACTTTCTCGATTCGACCTCGAGCCTGTGGCTCGACGGCACGCTGGCCGGCAAGCCGGCGGCGGTGTTCACCGCCACCCAGACCATGCACGGCGGTCAGGAGACCACACTGCTGTCGATGATGCTGCCGCTCCTGCATCACGGCATGCTGCTGGTTGGTTTGCCCTATACCGAGCGGGCGCTGTCGACCACCCGCGCCGGCGGCACCCCGTACGGCGCCTCGCATGTGGCGGGCGTGCAGCGCGAACTGACCGACGATGAGCGCGTGCTGGCGCAGGCGCTCGGCAAGCGCGTGGCGCAACTGGCAGTCACTCTGGGACGTGCCCGGAACGCTCTGCGAGCACCTGGCGGATGAATGGCACCGTGAGACGCCGCTGCGCCTGCAACGCGGCTGCATCGATCGCGTCCAGTAACTGATACAGCGTCGGCAAATCGCGGCGGAAGCGTCGCTGCAGATACAGCGCGGTCTCCTCAGGCAGCTCCAGGCCGCGCAAATGCGCCCGCAGCCGCAACGCCTCGCGTTGTTCGGCCTCAGCCAGCGCTCGCAGCGGCAGCAGCGTCGCGGCAGCAAAGCGCGAGGCCAGGTCCGGGAGCGACAGTTTCAGCAGCAGCGGCGGTGCCGCGGCAGTGGCGAGCAGCACCGCGCCGCGCTCCTCGACCTCGCGATGCAGCCGGAACACTCCCTGCTCCCAATCGCGCATGCCGGCGATCACCGTAAGGTCATCGAGTGCCACCAGGCGCGCGTGCTGCCAGCCCTCGAGCGTCTCGGGACCCAATGCCACCAGTTGCGGCAGCGGCAGGTAGGCGGCGTCGGCACCGGCCTGGCGCGCGAGCGCGCAGCTCGCCTGCAGCAGGTGAGTCTTGCCGACCCCGTGTGGCCCTGACAGCCAGTAGACCCCAGCCACTGTGCCAGCTGCTGCGCCCGCCGCGAGCGTGCGCAGCTGCTCGACCGCCGCGACATTCGCGCCGGGCACAAAGCTTTCGAAGACTGCGCGTTCGCGCAGCCGCATCGCCAGCGGCAACTGTTTCACGCACGCCTCAGGCGCGCGCGACCTGCAGCGCGCGGCGCGTGAACTCGCGCACATAGGAGGCGCCGCTGATCAGCACTGTGGCCAGCGTCAGCCACGCCAGCACATCGAGCAGGCTGGCCGGCGGCCGACGGTAGCCGGCGTGCGCCACGATCGCCAGTACGTACAGCAGCTGCAGCAGCGTATTGATCTTGCTGCTGATCATCGGCCGGCCGTTGAGCGGGCCCCAGAAGATGTGAAACGCCAGCGATCCGAGCAGGATCAGCACATCGCGCCCGACGGCGGCAATCGTCAGCCAGCGCGGAATCAGCCCATACCAGGTGGCCACCAGAAACACTCCGACCAGCAGCAGCTTGTCGGCCAGCGGATCGAGCAGCTTGCCGAGCTCGGAAGTCCAGTTAAACCGCTTGGCGAGAAAGCCATCGAGGCCGTCGCTCATTGCGGCGATGAAGAACAGCAGCAGGGTCAGCGGATAATCGGCGTGCGCGATCGACACCACGATCGGCCACACCAGCACGATGCGCAGCAGGCAGATCAAATTCGGCAGGTGGCGCACGGTCGGCCTACGGCCCGGCCTGACGGCGGTATTCAGCCGCTGGGTGCAAGCCCGCGGCGCTGGGGCGCAACCGCTCGCTCGCCAGCGTCCGCAGCGAGCAGAATCGAAATAAATCGCAACGACGGTGCATTCTTCCTTAGACTCCCTCGGCTACTATAACGTGCTCCCGAGACCGCTGCGCACACCGCGGCAATACTGCGAAGCGCCATTCATGAGCAAGCCGCACAGCTACACCTATCGCGACGCCGGGGTTGACATCGACGCCGGCGATGCCCTGGTCGAGCGCATCAAACCGCTGGTCAGGCGCACCACGCGTCCCGAGGTGCTGGCCGGCATCGGCGGCTTCGGCGCGATGGTCGAATTGCCGCTCGACCGCTACCGCCGTCCGGTACTGGTCTCGGGCACCGACGGTGTCGGCACCAAGCTGCGGCTCGCGATCGAGACCGGTCGGCATGAGACGATTGGCATCGATCTGGTCGCGATGTGCGCCAACGATGTGGTCGTGCAGGGCGCCGAGCCGCTGTTTTTTCTCGACTACTACGCGACCGGTCATCTCAACGTCGACGTCGCCGCCACGGTGATCGACGGCATTGCCGAGGGCTGCGTGCAGGCGGGCGCGGCGCTGGTCGGCGGCGAGACCGCCGAGATGCCCGGCATGTATCAGGGCGAGGACTACGATCTTGCCGGCTTTTGTGTCGGCGTGGTCGAGAAGGAGGCGATCATCGACGGCAGCCGGGTGGCCGCGGGCGATGCGGTGATTGGGCTGGCTTCCTCCGGGCCCCACTCCAACGGTTATTCGCTGATCCGCAGGCTGATCGCGGTGGCAGGTGCCAGCCCCGCCACGCAGCTGGCGGGCCGCCCGCTGTTCGACCTGCTGCTGACGCCGACGCGCATTTACGTGAAGTCGCTGCTGGGCCTGATTGCCGCGCTGCCGGTACACGCCCTGGCACACATCACCGGCGGCGGGTTAACCGATAACATTCCGCGGGTGCTGCACGCCGGCCTGGAAGTGGTATTGCAGCGCCGGTCATGGCCGCAGCAACCGGTATTCGACTGGCTGGCACGCACCGGTGCGATCGAGCCGGCCGAGATGCATCGCACCTTCAACTGCGGCATCGGCATGGTGGTGATCGTGGCCGGCGAACGGGTCGCCGCGGCGTTGCGCTTGCTGCAGCAGACCGGCGAGCAGGCCACGCTGATCGGCGAGGTCAGGCGCGGCGAGCGCGGCGTGGTCATCGAAGCATGAGAGCGACGTCCGCGCTGCGCGCGAGCATGGCGCTGTCGTTGCTGGGCGTATTCAGCGTCGTCGTCGGCGCGGCTTCCACGGCCACAGCCGCAGCCGCAGCTGCAGCCTCGATCGGGAAGCTGGAAGCTTTCCAGGCGTCCTACGGCTGGAGCTGGAAAGGCGCGACGGTAGCGGTCTCAACGCTCAAGCTCGAGCACGGTGACGCTGACAGCTGGATCTATAGTTCGACCAGCGAGCCGCGCGGGCTCGGCCACCTGTATCCGATGCGGCCGACGTTGCGCAGCAACCTGCGCGTCACCGATGCGGGTGTGCAACCGCTGAGCTTCAGGGCCGAGGGCGGCGGCGACAGTCACGATGCCGACGTCAAATTCGACTGGAGCGCCGGTCGCGCCACCGGCGTCTATGAGGGCACCGCAATCGATCTGCCGCTCAAGCCCGGCGTCCAGGATGACCTGTCGGTGCAGATCGCGATGATGGTCGAGCTGCTGCACGGCAGAACGCCCGAGCAGCTGTCGATGATCGACAAGAACTCGTGGCGCGAATACCGCTACCAGCGCGAGGGTGCAGAAACCATCGCTACCCCGCTCGGCCAGATCGACACCATCATCTACAGCAGCCAGCATCCGGGTTCACCGCGCGTGACGCGCTTCTGGTGCGCGCCGTCCCTGGGTTACCTGCCGATGCGGGTCGAGCAGAAGCGCCTCGACAGCGTCGAATGGACCATGGAGATCCGCAGCCTGAAGCGCGACTGAGCCGCTGTGCTCGTCGGTCGTCAGGCCTTCGGTTGCCTCAGGCCTTCGGTAGTGTCACGCCCCGCTGCCCCTGATACTTGCCGCCGCGATCGGCGTACGAAGTCTCGCATACCTCGTCCGACTCGAAGAACAGCATCTGGGCGACGCCTTCATTCGCATAAATCTTGGCGGGCAGCGGCGTTGTGTTGGAGAACTCGAGCGTCACGTGGCCTTCCCACTCGGGTTCCAAAGGCGTTACGTTACAGATGATGCCGCACCTTGCATACGAGCTTTTTCCTAAGCACACAACTAATACATTGCGCGGAATGCGGAAATATTCCACCGTGCGGGACAGCGCAAATGAATTGGGCGGAATGATGCACACATCGGCGGACAGATCGACGAAGCTCTTCTCGTCGAACTGCTTGGGATCGACGATGGTCGAATTGATATTGGTGAAGATCTTGAACTCCGGCGCGCAGCGTACGTCGTAGCCGTAGCTCGAAGTGCCGTAGGAGATCACGCGCCCGGCAGTGCTCTCGCGCACCTGGCCGGGTTCGAACGGATCAATCAGCCGCTGCTCGCGCGCCATGCGGCGAATCCATTTATCCGATTTGATGCTCATCAGGTGTCTTCCACGACGATCTTCGGGAACAGCGCGCTACGATCACGCGTGCGGCGCGCCAGCGCTGCCGCCGCGTGGCGTGCGGCCTCGATGTAGCCGCTCGCGCGTGCGCCGTCCGGCTCTGCCACCACCGTCGGGCAGCCGCCGTCGGCCTGCTCGCGAATGGCGGCGTCGAGCGGTAACTCGCCCAGCAGTGTCACGCCGAATTCGGCGGCCAGGCGCGCCCCGCCGCCGGCACCGAATATGTGGTCGACATGACCGCAATGGGAGCATACGTGCAGGCTCATGTTTTCGATGATCCCGAGCACCGGCACCGACACCTTTTCGAACATCGCCAGTCCTTTGCGCGCGTCAGCCAGTGCGATGTCCTGCGGCGTGGTAACGATGATCGCGCCGGCCACCGGTACCCGCTGCGCCAGCGTCAGCTGGATGTCGCCGGTGCCGGGAGGCATATCGACCACCAGGTAATCGAGTTCGCCCCAGTCGGTGTCGCTCAGCAGCTGCGACAGCGCCTGCGTCACCATCGGACCGCGCCATACCACGGCCTGCGCCGGATCGACCAGGAAGCCGATGGACATGGCCGACAGGCCGTGGGCCTGCAGCGGCTGGATATGCTTGCCATCCGCCGAGCTCGGGTGCTGTCCGGTCAGCCCCAGCATCAGTGGCTGGCTCGGCCCGTAGATGTCGGCATCGAGAATACCCACCTGCGCACCCCCGGCCGCCCATGCCAGGGCCAGGTTTACCGCAACTGTGGATTTGCCAACTCCGCCCTTGCCGCTGGCCACGGCCACGATATTCTTCACGCCCGCGAGCGGCTTGAGGTTGCGTTGCACGGCGTGGGGCACAATCCGGCTGGCGAGCTCGAGCGTCAGCGCCACGTCCAGATCGGCCGCAACCAGGTGGCGCTGCAACGCGGACTGCAGCTTATGCGTGTAGCCAATGGTAGGAAACCCGAGTTCGATTTTTACCACGACCCGGTCCGCATCCAGCGCCACGGAACGCACCGCATTGGCTTGCTCCAGGGTCTGCTTAAGATAGGGATCGACAAAACCGTCAATGGCTGCGCGTAATTTAGCCTCGGAAATCGCCATGAGTAGTGTCACCGTAGAAAAGGCAAGAACGGCCGTCGTGCCGGGCAAACATGGCATAATCCCAGCTTGCTTGGAACCACGCGGCCATTGGAAAGTGCGGGCGAAGGGCTGCGGTAGCAGCAACCCTTGCGAACAACATTAACACGGCGGAATGAGTTTTTTCACCAACCTGCGGGCTGACCGGCTGATCGAGCAGATCAAGTCGTCCACCAATCTGATGGGCCCGGATACGCAGAAGGCCATCGCCAAGCTCAAGGACGCCGGGCCGGGGGCGATCGATGCCGTCATTGCCGCGCTTCCGGAAGCCGATAAACATGCCACGGTGGCATTCGTGGACGTCCTGGCGACGCTCGCAACCGCGAAAACCTTCCCGAAATACATCCAGGCGATGGTCCAGGGCAGCCCGCGCTCGATCGCGGGCGTGGCGTGGGCGCTGACCAGCAGCCGCGGCTACCCGGCCAACCTGTTGCTCGATGCACTGGGTACGCCCGGCATCGCCAAATCCGCGCTGTTAGATGTCATCAATGGCCAGCGCACGCGCTTCTCCATTCGCGAGCTGCTCACCGCCGCCTCCGCGCAGGAACCGAATGAAAAAGCGGCGCTGTTCCGCATCGTCGCCGAGGCGGCCGACGATGCGGCGCTGCCGGAGCTGATCAGCCGGCTGCAGGGCAAGGATCCGATCGCGCGACTGCATATCATCAGCGTGCTGGCGCGGTTTAATAAGCCCGAGGTGCAGCGGGCGCTGCAGGGGCAGCTCGCCGACAACAACAAGATGATCAAGTCGGCAGCACTGGCGGCGCTGTCGAAAATGGACGGGCCGATCGAGGTCGCGAAGGTGACCGCGCTGCTGCGCGATCCGGAGATCGAGGTGCAGAACCGTGCGGTCGAATTGCTGCAACGGGCACGCGATCCGGAGACCATTCGTCACCTGGTGCCGATACTCAAGGACGAGAACGAGCAGGCCCGCCGCGCCGCGGTCGAGGTGCTGAACGAGGTAGGCGACGCACGCTCGGTGAAATACCTGCTGGAGGCGATCAAGGATGACGACTGGTGGGTGCGAAGCCGCGCCGGCGACGCGCTTGGCAAGATCGGTGGCCCGAAGGTCATCGATGCCGTGCTCGAGCTGGTGCGCGACAAGGACGAGGATCTGCGGCGCGCGGCGATCGAGATCCTCAACCAGACCAAGGACGAGCGCGCGATCAGTCATCTCATCGAGGCGACCAAGGACGTGGACTGGTGGGTCAGCGAACGGGCGGTGGACGCGCTGGCCGAAATCGGCAGCAAGCGCGCGGTGCCGCGGCTGTACGAGATGCTGCGCACCGCCAATGCACGCGCGCTGCCGGTGGTGGTGCGGGCCATCGGCAAGCTTGGCGATGAGAAAGCGCTCGACCTGCTGACACCGATGCTCAGCCGCGCTGAGAAGGAAATCCGGGTCGAGGCCATACAGGCACTGGCGCGCCTGGCCGACGAGCCGCGCGCCGACCAGATCCGGGCGCAGCTGCAGGGCCAGACCCAGAATCCCGATGCCACCGTGGCGCGTGCCGCGGTGCGTGCCATGACCGAACTCGAGGTGCGCTTCTCCTCGGGCGTAACGGTGGCCACCTCGGTGTCGCCGGCGGCCAGCACCCATCCGGGCAGGCCGGCGCGACCGCCCGAACCGGCCCGCACGCTGCTGATCCCCGAGCGCGAGGTCGCCAAGGTCGTGGCCCAGGTCGCCAATTCGAGCGCACCCAAGCTCGATATCAACACCCTCACCCCCGGGGATGTGATCGAAGGCCGATACAAGTACATCGAGCGCATCGGCCGCGGCGCCTTCGGCACCGTGCTGCTGATGGAAGACACCGTGGTCGACGAGCGCCTGATTCTAAAGTTCCTGAATCCGAACGTGGCGCAGGACGAGGAGATCATGAAGCGCTTCGTGCATGAGCTGCGTTACTCGCGCAAGATCACGCACCGCAACGTCATCCGCATCTACGACTTCCTCTACATCCAGGGGCTGTACGCCATCTCGATGGAGTTTTTTCCGTCGCATACCCTGGGTGCCGAGATCGTCAACGAAAAGCCGCTGGAGCTCAAACGCGCGCTGCAGTTTGGCATCGATATCGCCACCGGCATGACGGTTGCGCATCAGGTCGGCATCGTGCATCGCGACCTGAAGCCGGCGAACGTGCTCATCAACGACGAGGGGCTGCTGAAGATCGTGGACTTCGGCGTCGCCGCGGCGCAGCGCGAAGGCGATACCCAGCTCACCAAGACCGGCTACGTGATCGGCTCGCCGAAGTACATGGCCCCGGAGCAGATCCTGGGACGCAAGGTCGACGAACGCGCCGACGTCTACGCGCTGGGCGTGATGATGTACGAGATGCTGACCGGAATACCGCCCTATTCGCGCGGCGATCACATGGCGGTGATGTACCAGCACGTGCAAGGCAAGGCGCGCGCACCGCAGGAGATCAATCCGGGGCTGTCGGCCAACCTCGCCGAAGTGGTCGTCAAGGCCATGGCAGTGGACAAGGCCAAGCGCTTCCAGACCATGGAAGAATACCGCGGCGCGCTGGAAAGGTTCCTGTAAGCTTAAGCCGGGGCACGGCCCCCGCGGACCGGCTGACCGCCCCGGTGCGGCGGCGCGGTTCGGCCAACTCCGTGCGCTGGATCAAGGTTCAAGCCGCAAGCCGTTGATACGGCAATGCTTAGGGCGTATAGCTTTGGCCTATAAGGCGGGGCTAGCCCTGCAACACCGTGAGGAAAGAGCAACGTGGCGCGCATCGATGCGTTCCTGAAACTCGGCACCCAGCAGGGCTGCTCGGACATCCACCTGGCGGTGGGTGTGCCGCCGATGCTGCGCATGAACGGCGATCTGGTGCCGATCAAGTTCCGTGATCTGCGCGACACCGAGCTGGAAAGCTACATCACCGAGGTGCTGACCCCGAACCAGCAGGACTACTTCCTGCGAGGCAACGACCTGGACTTTTCCTATGTCTCTGCCGAAGGCGGGCGCTTTCGCGTCAACGTATTTCGCAAGGACACCGGCATCGGGGCGACCTTTCGTTCGATTCCGTCCGATATTCCAAGCCTGGTCAAGCTCGGTCTGCCGCCGATCGTCACCAAGCTGTGCGACTACCACCAGGGAATGATCCTGGTGACCGGCTCGACCGGTACCGGCAAGTCGACCACGCTGGCGGCGATGATCGATCTGCTGAATACCTCGCGGCGCCTGAACATCATCAGCCTCGAGGATCCGATCGAGTTCGTCCACCGCAGCAAATCGAGCCAGATCATCCAGCGTGAGCTCGGCACCCATATTCCGAGTTTTGCGGAGGGCGTGCGCGCGGCGATGCGCGAGGATCCGGACGTTATCCTGGTAGGCGAGCTGCGCGACGCCGAGACCATTCGCATGGCGATGACCGCCGCGGAGACCGGCCATCTGGTGCTCGGCACGCTGCACACCACCAGTGCCGTCAAGACCATCGACCGGCTGATCGACGCGCTGCCGGCCGAGGAGCGCGAACAGACCAAGAGCTTCCTGTCGCAGAGCCTGCTGGCGGTGGTGACACAGATTCTGGTCAAGTCCAACGAGGGGCGCAGCCGCCGCGCGGTGGTCGAGATCATGATCATGACCAAGGCCATCGCCAAGCTGATCACCAGCGACCAGACGCACCAGATTCCGACGCAGCTGCAGATGGGGCGCGAGTTCGGCATGCAGATGTTCGACCAGGCGCTGCTGCAGGCGCTGAATGCGCGCGAGATCGACCCCGACGATGCCTATATCTATGCCTCCGATAAGCGCCTGTTCCAGAAGTTCGTCACCGATACCAGCATCCTGCCGCGCATGGACAGCACGCTGACCACACAGCAGACCGGCGGCTGACTACCACCGCCCCGCTCCCTAGCACCATGGCGCAGATCGATCAATTCCTGGAAGAGGTTCTCAAGCGGCGCGGCTCGGATCTGCATTTCATCGCCTCGGATCCGCCGCGCATTCGCATGAACGGTGAGCTGTCGCCGCTGCGCGGCGACCCACTGACGGCAGAGTTCACCAAGGAAGCGCTGTACGAGATCATGCCGCGCAAGGCAGTCGAGCGCTTCGACGCCAAGGACGGCGCCGACTTCGCCTACACGCTCGAGGGCAAAGGACGCTTCCGCGTCAACGTCATGCGCCAGCTCAACGGCATGGGGGCGGTATTTCGCGCCATTCCGTCACAGGCGCTGACCCTTGATCAGCTCGACATGCCGCAGGCGGTGCGCCAGCTCTGCCATGCCGTCAGCGGCCTGATCCTGGTGACCGGCAAGACCGGCTCGGGCAAGTCGACGTCACTGGCGGCGATGATCGACGACATCAACAAGCGCATCAAGGGCCATATCCTCACGGTCGAGGATCCGATCGAGTTCGTGCACGCGCGGCGCAATTGCCTGATCAGCCAGCGCGAGATTGGCGTGCACGCGCCGAGCTTCGCGGCGGCCCTGCACTCGGCCCTGCGCGAGGATCCCGACGTGATTCTGGTCGGCGAGTTGCGCGATCTGGAGACCATGAGCATGGCGGTGACTGCCGCGGAGATGGGCATCCTGGTCATGGGCACGCTGCACACCAACGGCGCCGGGCCGACCGTGGACCGGATGGTCAATGCGTTTCCAGCCGACAAGCAATCGCACGTGCGCACCATGCTGTCGACCTCGCTGCGCGGCGTGATGTCGCAGCAGCTGCTGCGCAAGGCCGACGGCAGCGGCCGCGTGGCGGCGCTCGAGATCCTGATCAATACGCCGGCGGCGGCCAATCTCATCCGCCAGGGCAAGCTCGACCAGCTCGAGAACACCATGCAGACCGGCGGCAGTTTCGGCATGCGCACCATGGACAGCGCCATCCAGGCGCTGCTCGACTCGGGCGTCGTCAATGGCGCCGAGGCCTACAAGAAAGCGATCAACAAGGCCAAATTCGAGCCGCTCAAAGACCAGGCCTGACGGCGCCCGACGCGCCCGACGCGCCCGACGCGCCCGACGCGCCCGAGCGACACGCTGCCCGACAGCCACCGGATTGACAGCGCGTGCGATAATGCTTTTTTTGCCATAGCCGCACGCTCGATCATGCCACGAAAAATTCTCGTCACCAGCGCCCTGCCGTATGCCAACGCCGCGCTGCACCTGGGCCATATCATGGAGGCGGTGCAGACCGACATCTGGGTGCGCTTTCAGAGGATGCGCGGCAATGACTGCATCTACTGCTGTGCCGAGGATGCTCACGGCACGCCGATCATGATCCGGGCGCAGCAGGAAGGCATCAGTCCGGAGTCGCTGATCGCGCGCACCGCCGAGGAGCACCGGCGCGACTACGCCGGTTTTCTGATCGGCTTCGATCAGTTTCACAGCACCCATTCGCCGGAGAACGTGCGCTTCACCGGCGAGATCTACGCGACGCTGCGCGAGCGCGGCTACATCGCACGGCGCGCAGTGCGTCAGGCCTACGACGAGAAGGCCGGCATGTTTCTGCCGGACCGCTACGTGCGCGGCACCTGCCCGCGCTGCAAGTCGCCCGACCAGTTCGGCGATAGCTGCGAGGTCTGTGGCTCGACCTATACGCCGGCCGATCTGATCGACCCGATCTCCACCGTCACCCAGACGACGCCGGTGTGGCGCGAGTCCGACCACCTGTTCTTCAATCTGGCAGCATTCGAGACCATGCTGCGCGCCTACGTCGCC
>Ga0210394_10000846_pt1 | contig 56018 bp, 45 predicted proteins | sample IncBWC12MmetaG_FD_160121 | JGI IMG/M metagenome (GOLD analysis project Ga0210394, IMG submission 160121) | Forest soil microbial communities from Barre Woods Harvard Forest LTER site, Petersham, Massachusetts, United States - Inc-BW-C-12-M | ecosystem: Environmental > Terrestrial > Soil >...
GCTGAAGCGCGCGGAGTCCGGCCAGCCATCCACGGTGAATTTTGCCAGGGTCTCGGCGGCGTCCAGGAGAATGAAGCGGCCTTGCCGTATGGGCGCCATCGTATCCAAACCGCGAGCGTGCAAGGCTTGGGTCAGCGCCTCGCTGTGAGGCTTGGTCGCGATCACGATCGCGGAGCCGCCGGTGCCGAGGGCGGTCGAGACCAACCCAGTCAGCGCGGCGACCAGTGACTGATCTTCCGCGTAGAACTGAACGGTATGCCCGCAAGATTCGTCCTCGCCCAAAAATGCGGCAGGCGCGGGAAGCGGCTGCTGCGACGCGAAAGCGTTCACCGTGCTCATCTCGATGCTCCTTGAAGACAGGCCCGTCGCAGGTCGCAACCGCGGTCCGTGGCAGCCATCTTCCAGCGGGGAGTGGAAGATGGCGTCCGGCGATTATTTCAAGTGGCGGAGGGCCAAAGAATACCGCGAATCCTGTATGGGCTTGATGGGAGGGGCTGGGGTTAACCTTGAAAGTGACTCAAGTGTGAGATTTGAATCGAGCGGGCGGAGTGGCGCCCAATCGGAAGACGATCTCGCCCGTGGAGGCATCGCGTATGAAGTACTCGGCGGGCGCAGCGCTCATTAACGCGTCGAGATGTTTCTTTCCATCATCGAGCGTGGCGACCTGCTTGATCCATAACGGAGTGCCGTCGCCGAGCTTCCTGAATATGTCGTAACCCAAATCCATACTCACCTCTGGCCGTTGCTGTTGGAGCATGACTTCGCTCTGACTGTGGCAAAGGGCTGGACGCACAGTGCACCGACGGTCAATTTATACGGCCGCACGGAAGTTGTATGTTCAACCTTAGACAGCACCAACCTTGGCTTTCCATTGTAGATAGCGGTTGGGCAATCGGGCGAGGCAAGTCCGGCATCACACTCCGACAAAAGGAAGCAGACTCATGCAATTGAGGCAGCAACAAACCACAAGGACCAAATGACGCCCAGGAAACGCGCGGACAAAGCACAAGTTCTCTTTCCAGCCGGGCTGCCGGTATCGGAACCCGTGCACTATGACGCAGGTGAGACGATTTTCTCGCAAGGCGACGAGTGCACGGATGTTCGCTACATCGAGGAAGGCGTGGTGAAGCTGACGCTGGTTTCGAATCGAGGCCGCGGGGGCATCCTGGGATTTTTGGGTCGCGGCGATTTTTTTGGTGAGAACTGCTTGCACGGCCAGGCGTTTTATTCCACATCGGCGGTGGCCTTGGTGCCGGGCACGATGATGGTCATCAACCGAAAGAAGATGGTGAGAATCATCAACGAGGAGCCCGCGGTCTGTTCACGCTTCATCAATTATCTCCTGGCTCGCAATCACCGGATTGAGGAGGATTTGATCGATCACCTGTTCAATTCCAGCGAGAAGCGCCTGGCGCGCACGCTTTTGCTGCTGGCCGACTACGACGCGGGAAACGCGGACGTGACGATCCTGTCCAGAATTAATCAGGACACGCTGGCAGAGATGATCGGGACGACGCGCCCGCGCGTGAATTTCTTCATGAATAAATTTCGCAAGCTCGGTTACATCCATTACGACAAAAATGGCCGGCTGGAAGTGTACAAGACGCTGGCAAAAGCGCTGCACGACTGAGACAAAAAATCAGCGGCATGCATGAAAGCCGCCTGTCTCCTCCATCGTTTCGGGCGTTAAGGCGCCCACGGTCGGAGGCGAATTTGGTTTTGGCGCGAATCGAATTTGATCCACGCCCGGCCGGGCCTGCGTTACGAAGACGAGTTTTTCGCTTCGCGATAGGCGCGTTCGCCAACAGCGGCGGCTTGGCGCACCTGGCCTTTGATCTGATCAATACCGTCCTGGGCGCGCTGTGTGAGTTTGTGGCCTGCAGCGATCGCGCCGTCCAAATGCTCTTGCGCGGTTTCCGCAAGCAGGTCGCGGGTGTCGTCGCCGGAGCGAGGAGCGAAGACCACTCCCAGCGCGGCGCCTACACCGACGCCTACTGCGAATACAGAAATCGATTCCGTCCATTTGTTTGCTGACTTCATGGTGTCCTCCGTTTTCTTGGTATCTCTCGCGCTTCGAATCCGGATTTCTAATCTCGTTCTGCATGGCCGGAAGGAAAGCTGGAAAGTACCCGCGAGTCCGGCTTCCTTCCCGAGAAACTATGCCTTGCCGCCGGAAGTTGTGTGCCGCGCGTGTTGCTCATGTGCTTTGAGGTCAGCGGAAGATTCGCCAGTGGAGGAAACATCCTCGGCACTGGTGATTTTCATGATCTCTTTGGCGCGCTTGATCGCTTCGGACGTGTCGCAATGCACGGAGAGCAGGATGCCGCCTTTCTGCACACGTCCTTCGTAGCGCTTCGCTTCGTACTCGGGGATGCCAAGGCCAATCAGCGCGCCGGTGAAGCCGCCGACGGCGCCGCCGACACCGACTCCGGCCAAGGCAGCCATGATCGGTCCGGCGGCGATGAGTGGGCCCACGCCCGGTATGGCGAGCGCGCCAATTCCCGCGAGCAAGCCCAGCGCACCACCGAGCACCGCGCCGGAGCCTGCTCCGGTAGCCGCGCCTTCCGGCGCTTTGCTGGCTTTTGTGGTTCCAATTTGCCGGGATCCGAGATTATCCGGGAGCAGCGCGGAAATATCGCTCGGAGGAAAACCGGCGCGAACCAGCGTGTCCGTCGCGTGATCGGCGCTCGACAAAGTGCGGTAAATACCGAAGACCGCAGTCTTTTTTCCTGACATGTGTGATTCTCCTTTTCGCTTTCAGCGCCCGACACTTGCGCGCATCGAGAGCCCCTATTGTTTGCGACTCTGTCTTGCGCAGACTATTGCGAATGAAATGGCAGCGCTATACGGCGATGCGCGTAGATTGGTGGGGAGCTTGCGGTAGAGCGGCCGGAGGCGGCGAGCGAAGCAAACACTGACGAATGTCGCACAAGGTGCAACGGCCGAAGACGCGAAATACGGCGGCAAAGTGAGCTAGGGGAGGCCTACAGTAAGCCCTGCACAGCTCTAGTTGAATGACGGTATGGTCCCTTTGCGCCGGCGATCGTACAAGGGATGCGTGCGTAGAGCGTCCGCGCAGCTTCGAGCGGAGCGCACCAAGCAAAACGAACCGGCCAATCCACTCAGCGCAGATGTATGTTGTGTTTGGCGTTAGTGCGATTCGTGGTGGCGCTGATCGCGTCGGTATTCGGCTTCGTCGGAACTGCCGCCGTGGCTTTAGCGAAAGCCAAAGGGATGTTTTTTGTTTTTCTGGTTCTCTTTTTGGCTTCGCTCGCCGGTGGATTGCTGCGGCGAGCGTGAACGTCTATCATTCATCTTGCATCGCGAAGCAAGGAGATTTCATGAAGACGGCATCGGTGCTGGGGTTCGTGCTGATTATCCTGGGCGTGCTCGCGCTCGCCTACCAGGGGATCACCTACACCACGCGCAAGAAGGTCCTGGACATTGGGCCGATTCAAGCAACCGAAGCCGAACAGCACACGATTCCGCTGCCTCCGATTGTGGGAGGTCTCGCGCTTATAGGAGGAATCGTATTGGTCGTGGCCGGCGGCAAAGGGGCTTAGTGAATTGATATCTTTTTCGATTGGCCCGGTGATGGACGCGGTCTGGACCTGATCCTTGGTGGACTCAGCCATCTCTCGTCGGTAGGCTCGCACAGGCCCGATTGCGTCGCCAGGTGATTCCCCGCAGCCGTCATCGAACCGCGCAGCGCTCGCGGCAGAATCAAGCCGACGACGCGGCTAGGCTTCTACGATTTGATTTCTTACTGCGTAGCGAACCAGTTCACTCACGGTGTGCAGCTGCAGCTTGCGCATGATATTGGCGCGGTGCGTTTCGGCCGTCTTAACGCTGATGTTAAGCGACGACGCGACTTCCTTGCTGCTCTTTCCTTCTGCGAGAAGCTGGACAATTTCCCGTTCGCGAGAGGTGAGCCGGTCGCGCAGCGCGGTGGGAAGTTCGGTGCGCATTCTTCCTTCTTTGAAGCTGGAGAGCATCACTTCCGTCGCGCGCGGCGTGAGAAACGGTTTGTGATTTGCGAGGGTTTCGACGGCCACGATCAGGTCGCGGTCCGAATCGGATTTTACGATATAGCCGCGCACGCCGGCTTCCAGAATGTCGCGAATCAGCTGATCGGAATAATGCACTGAAAGAATGAGGATCTCCGTGCTCGGCGATTCCTTGCGGATTCTGCGCGCCGCGTCCACGCCATTGAGGTCCGGCATGCTGATATCCAGGATCGCGATGTCCGGTTTCAATTCCTGGGCCTTCGAGACAGCCTCGCGGCCGGTATGCGCTTCTCCGCAGATTTCCCATCCCGCGTGTGATTGCAGCATCCCTTTGATGCCACGCCGCATAAGATCGTGATCGTCGGCAATCAGAATACGAAGCGCTTTCATATCTCTCTCCCGCAAAAAGGGGTTGGTGCCGCGATGATACAAGATACGCTCGATAACGGGTTTCCCACAATGGGACGAGGCCGGTTGCCGGTGCGTTTCATCAAGACTAGTACCGATCCTCTTCGATATCGAACGACCAAGCTACTCGTGACACCGTTGCTCCGCCTCGTTTATCAGAGGTGTTACATTCCGGGGCCCGCACGTCTCGAGGCGGAGCAACCGGCCGATAGAATCGCGTATCAACTGAAATAAATCCCTCAGAGCCTAATCTGCGACAAGCCGCGGACAAATTACGGTAACCCTGCGGTTACGTCTATCGGAGTCATCCTGTAGTCTGCGTAGGTGAATCCCTGTAGTCGCGCCGCCACATGTGGCTGAATCATCGTGGCTTAACGAATCTGTAGGGGGGGATTTCACCTTAGGGCGGCTCGATTCATAGCAGGTTCGCCGGCCGGGAGCGACGCTTTCAACTGCGTGACGTTGCGGACGACCCTGGCCCATTCCTTCTTGTCCTTCTTGGTGGCAAAAGGCGCATTCAGATCATCGTAATACGCCAGCAGGGTCCTTCTCAATTCTGGCGAAAGCGAAGCAAAGTCGTTCTGCTGCAGACGGTCCAGCAGGTCGGCATAGGTCTTGTCCGCCAGCGGATACTGGCCCGGGCCGGTAACAGCGCCAGTGTCAATATTGTCGTTGACGAAAGTTGTCTGGCTTGAATTCCGCTGCTGTTTCGCCAGCTCGACATAATTCTGGAGTGCGTTGCTGAAGCTGGCGACGAATAACTTCTCGGCGTCGGGAGTGGGGATCTTGAACGCGAGATCGCGAAATGGCCCGACCTTGGGAACCAGCCGGAGCAAGAAACCGAGCAGCCTGGTACCCAATCCGGGCCGTTCGTATTTGCCGGGCCACTGTTTTTCGTAACTTGAACGGGAAACGCGATAGAGAAATGCGGTGCGCGTGATCCCCGGAGTGCCCTGCTGAATTTCGTCCTTCTTGGTCTGCCAGGCGATTTTCGTGGCTTCTGGTATCAGCTGGCTCACGCCTCTGCGGTAGGAAGCAATCGCCAGATCGTAATTGGAAAGCACCGAATCCAGGTCCAGTGAATAAGTTTCTTGAAATGCGCGCCCGAGGAGATCTTTTGATACTTGAAAACCGATGCGGTCGCGATAGGCGTCAGAGGCGTATCGGCCTTTGGCGACTTGCAGCACGTCAAACCCGAATTCAGTTTTAAGATGCGCGAGGGGATCTTCATCGTAGGTAACGACATTCCCGAACTTGCGGCGAAGCTTCGGATAAAGGAGGGGCACGGCGAGGTTTGTGCCGGTGCGGTGACCCTCATTGTCCGCCGCATAGTGCGCCAGGGCGCCGAGAGCGAATGCATAATCGTTCAAGTCCTGCGAATCACGCAGCAGCGCCGCGACGAAATCTCCGCTGCGCACGTAATGAACCAGGTCGCTGAAGAGCTTGTTGCCAAACGGGTAGTAACCCATGTCCTGGATTACGCAGCCGCCATAGGCATAGCCGTGCGCGGTCTTCAGTTCGTCGCGAGTCGCTTGAGGAAAGCGCTCCAGGAGCAGCGGCTTGATCGCTTCGTCCCACGCTGAATCCACAATCGCTTCATGAGCCAGGACGGAATAGGCGTCGCAAGGAGGAGGCGCGACAAGCAGGAGGATGATGCAAAAGACAATCGCTCGGGTCCGGAAGAACTCGTGAAACGTCAAATGATTTTCAGGCATATGAGAGGCTTGGTAGACTTTGTGAACTCGCGGGCCAGAATACGGGCGAAAAACCCCAGACGCATTAGCGTAGACCGGCGGTATATCCAACGCCATACAGAAGTGACTTTAATTCGCGGACGAATGGGCCTTAGAAGTCTCGCCCGTCAGCCCAGACCTGATGCTTGCGACCTGCTGTCGTCGCCGGCGGATTCTTTAACGGACAGCGTCACAATGATCGTGGTTCCATCGGGCCGCGACCTGATTTGCAGCCGGCCGTCGAGCTGTCTAACGCGCTCTCGCATTCCTCGAATGCCGACGCCAAATTGGCCGCCGCTGCTATTCAGTGTCGCCAAGATGCTTTCAGGTATCCCTTTGCCGTTATCGGCCACCTCCAGGCGCACGATTCCGGAACGCGCTTCAATCTGAACACGGGCGGTGTCGCTGCCGGAGTGGCGGTAAATGTTGGTGAGGCTTTCCTGCACAAGTCGGAAGAGCGTTCTTTCCACGATTTCGGGGAGGCGATTCGGGCCAAGCGAGACGTTCAACTCCACTCGCACGTTGCTCCGATGCGTAAAACCTTCGATGTACCATTCCAACGCTGAGCGCAATCCGGCGTAGTCCAGGGTCGGAGGATATAGTAGGTAGGAGAGCGTGCGAATTTCATCGGAGACTTTCTGAGACAGCAAGATCGCTTCGCGCAGCAGCTCGGCAGCGGCCGGATCAATATCGGTAATTTTTGCGCTCACCGCCGAGAGCTGAATCGCCAACGCGGCCAGACTTTGGCCGGTGCTGTCGTGCAGTTCGCGAGCGATGCGACGGCGCTCTTCATCCTGTAATTGCAGCAAGCGCGCCGAAAGATTGCGGAGCGCTTCTTCGGCCTCCTTGCGCGCAGTGATGTCTCGATTGATTTCGAGAATGCCGATCGTGCGGCCCTGCGGATCGCGCTCCAAGACATGACGGCTGGCGACCACGATGCGCTTTCCTTCCTTCGTCCAATGGACCAGCTCGCCTTCCCAGGAACCAACGTCGTATAACTTTTCATAGAGCTGCTCGAGCGATTCGGGAAACTCCGTTTTCAGGAATTGATGCGTGAGGTTGCCACAGGCTTCCGCGGCGGTCCAGCCATAGGTTTCCTCGGCGCCGCGATTCCAGAACAAAATGTTGCTATCCACATCGCGGACGATGATGGCGTCGTGAGCGAGTTGCAGCAATTCGGATTGAAGCTTTCCGCTAGTGACGCGAGGAACGCGAGATTTTCTTGCTCGCTTCTTCCGACCGGATTTATCGGGCATTCATCAGGCTACCTTGTGCCGGACATGAATGGTGACGGAAATCGCTCGGACCTGGGCCGCAGCCATGTGACGTCACCGGGCGACCAGAGTATTGCCGGTGGGTAAACCTCGCCGCGATCAAAAACAAAGACGTGGGCATCGAAGAACCTATTCGCGCGGCGGCAGATTCTTGCCCTGGAAAAATGGCTTGTGCTGGCCCATCGCCTCCACCGCCGTCACCAACCAATGGGCCTGCGATTTCAGCAGATAGCCGCTCGCGCCGGCGTTCCGGGCTTGCTGAATCATTTGCGTCGAATCGTGCTGCGTGAAAATTAGGACTTCGGCAGCCGGGAGCGCTTTCTTGATCTGTGGAGTGGCCTCCAGCCCGTTCACCTCCGGCATCGTGATGTCCATAATTACGATATCAGGCTGAAGCTTTTGCGCCAATCCAATGGCTTCGGCGCCATCAGCAGCCTCGCCTACCACCTGCCACTCCTTGCGTGTCGCCAGCAGCCTTCCCAAGGCCGAGCGCACTGCCTTTTCGTCGTCCACGATCAAGATTCGTAGGGCCACTAAGCCAATTCCTCGCACATTTTATCCGATGATCGCAAAACCGCAATCACGTTTCGGTCGTTTTGCGAAAGCGATCCTCGTCGTCCATTGCAACGAACTACATTTCCGGCAAACAGCATGCGAACCTCGTTTGCCTGCCGCGAGCGCGAAATATGTACCGGACCTCCCCACTAATTACATATCCTCCGGTCGGCCGCCGGCAGGCCCTAGAGATCCGATGATAACTTGCCTGTTTACAATCGTTTGCGCGGTCCTGGCGCGCCGCCATTGGTAGTCGAATTGCATTTCAAATGATGACCTTAATTCCCTGCGGAGCAATTTGCCTTGAACTTGTCAGGGAGGAATATGAACCAAACCTACGATATCTTCAGGGATCTTGCGGAAACTGGGCCGATTTGGATCGAAGCTGTTCAAGGTCTGGATAATGCAAAGGCGCGTCTCACAGAATTGCTGGAAGCGCATCCCGGAAATTACTTCATATTCGATCCACTCGCCGCCAAGGTAATCGCGTCGGCCGTGAGATCGGCGCAGATGCAAGCGGCTGTGACGCTTGCTGGCCGCTCGCGCCAATACTAGGGCCGCTCCGCTACAAACGGCCCATCAGGATCAGTAGTAGCAGGATGACCAGGATCAAACCGATCCCGCCGCTCGGGTAATATCCCCATTCCCTGCTATGAGGCCAGGTCGGCAGACTGCCAAAGAGCGCCAGAATCAGAACAATTGTCAGAATGAGCAGCAGCATGTTTGCCCCCCTTTGAATTTCGTCGCAGGGCGCGGCGACCGTCCGCGCCCTTCTGAGCCGGCTGGCGCAATCAAATCGCGCTGCCAGGCTTGGCAGTCTTTTGCCGCGATATCGCTGATTGCACTGCCAGACTAGGCTTCCTTGATAGCCTTAGCCATAAAGCAAACCCTGTACGCTGCATTCCTGGTTCCGGTAGGCGACACCTGCGCGCACTTGATGCAGCACTGCGCCCAACGGGAGGCCGTTGCGAATCGCACCCTGCGCCTGCGGGCAGGTAGACGTGAAACAATGGGCGAGCGGGCGTTTGCTTGTTCTGAAAGACGTGAAGCCTAAGGCGATTTGTCCCGTGCAGTTACGGGTTGCGCTGTATTCCTCGCTGAAGACTTTGTCTCCACAATGTCTGAGCAGTTGGATATTCAATTCAGGAGGCTCACAATGAACTGGGATCAAATCGAAGGCAAGTGGAAGCAGTCAGTCGGAAAAGTGAAAGAAAAGTGGGGCAAGCTGACCGACGACGATCTGACTGCCATCAACGGCAAGCGGGACCAACTGATCGGAAAAATTCAGGAGCGATATGGCATCGCCAAGGACGCGGCGCAGACGCAGGTGGATGAATTTACGCGTGCCTACAAGACAGACGTGGCGGTACACGACACCGCGAAGAAAGCTAAAGCTTAAGCGGTGCGTCGTAATAATTCCGCGAACCGAAAAAGAGGAGAAACGTGATGGCAAGGTACGGCAAAGCCGCCGGTAAAAGCGTGAAGAGTGCGTTGCATCGCGAAAAGCGCGGCACGCTTCGTTCGGGCAAAGGCGGCAAGGGCGGCAAAGTGACCAGCCGTAAACAAGCGATTGCGATCGGACTTTCCGAGGCGCGCAAAAGGGGCGCCAAGGTTCCGCGTAAAAAGTCTTAGCGCAATTTTCAGATCGAATGTGCGAAGTCCTCGTTGCCCAGCAAGGCCGCGATTTCCGCGGCTTTGCTGGGCAGCGACCCCAAGCGGCGGTCGAGATCCCCAAATCATGCAAACTCCTGGTTCACACCGCAGAAAATCCTAGCTGCAATTATTTTTTCAGGAGAATACGGGCGGAGGGAAGGCTCGGATAGCTTGGCGAAGAAACGCAGCGAGAGCATCCGCAGGCGGGCGCATGCCCTCGCTGTACCCTTGTCAGAGATAAACAGAGGCTTACTTAGGCTTCCCAGGCGAGGACGCATGGGGAGCCGGTGCCTGTTGCCTCTGCTGCAAGTTTTGCTGCTGCTGGGTGTGCTTTTGAACTAATTGCTGGGTCTGCTGCTGGTGCCGCTGCTCCACTTGTTGCGTTTTCTGATCGTTGGCTTTCTGCTTCGCCAGTTGCTGATGCTCCTTGTCTTGTTGCTGCTGAAGTTTCTGCCGTTCCTTGTCCTGCTGCGCGGCCAGCTTGTCCTGCTGCTGCTGGTATCTCTGGTCGAGCTTGGCGTCTCCTGTGTTGGGAGCTGCTGGGCGCGAAGCAGGCGGAAGTTCTTTCGGGTGAATGGCAGGGTTGGCGTGACCGGCAGCGTTCTCCGCGCCACGATTGTTAAATTCTCCTGGTCTGGCAGTGGCAGTGATCGGCGGCCTGCCATGATTGTCGGAAGCACGCAGCGCTGGGTTCGATCGTGCCGCGTTCACGTGTTGCACTTGCGCCGCGACAGGAGCGATGTGCCGCTCGTGCGCCGCAGCTTCTTCCTGGGTCGTTGGACGATCGTTGATTCCGCCATGTCCGTTGTAGCTGACGTGTACATCGTTTCTCACGTCCACTCTCGATTCGTACACGTTGTGAATCACGCTGACGTTTACGTTATTCACCGCGCGATTGTAGAAGAAGTGGCCGTGGTCCCAGCGCCCGCCTTCATAACCATGGCCGAAGTAGCCGAAGCCATAGTTGATTCCGCCGTAGAAACCTACCGTCGGGCCCCAATAGCCGTCGTACCAAACAAAACTGCTGCCGCCCCAGCCCCAATAGCCTGGCGTCCAGAAGAAACCGACTTCAGGCGCTTCCACCCATGTGCCGGGTACCCAGTAATAACCGTCGTCGCCCCACGCCCAATACCCGGGCGTCCAGATGTAGCCGTCGCCGGGGCAAACCGGTTGCTCGTAAACGGGCAATTCGGGAGGCGCGATGGTGATCGCCACACCGATTTGCGCGAAAGACGCGGAAGAAAGAAACAACATTGCGATTGCGAGTAGAAAAGGACGAATGAATCGGCTGCCCATTAGCTATTTTCTCCTCTCGATGATTTTGCGCCGATGGCCATTTCCGGTCTCCGGCGGTTGTGTTAAGCGGACCGCTAAGAAAAAATGAAAAGCCGGTGATGCGAGACGAATGCCGGACGCTGCACCCTAGTCTAATCCTCCGCAACGTTTTGCCAATAGGGAATTGCCTGTAATATTACGGAAGGCAGCTCGTATTCCGAAGCCGCTCATTTTACGCCGGATATGTCGCGCCGCACGCGTGAGATATTACGGCGAATTCACCTTCGATCCGGAATCCGCGGCTTTTCAGCCGATACGCAATCGCTCGCCCCTCCCTAAGTATTCCACTGTATTGAATAGAATCCGCGAAAAAGTAAAGTGGCAAGGGCGCGGAGGCGCTCTCTGGCGAACCAGGCAACCCATGATTTTGTTCGTTGAAATGAGAGCGTCGCGGTCGGTTATTGCCGGATACCTGGGAGGTATGCGATGTACACCTATCTTTGCTGCAGATGCACGAAATGCTCCGCGCGGATTGTATTGGAGGAATGGGCGGAGTCCATGTATCTGCTGCACAGGCCCGTGCGGTCGCGGCCCCGGCATCAGGTTTGTCCGTTTTGCAGCGCGGCATTTGCGCCGGAACGTTATTACGTGACGGAAAGCGGGGCGCCACTCGCCGTATCCGCTCGCGCCATGGAAATGCGGGACTCTTTGCACTCGTTGAGCAAGACAGCGTGAGGCCGCCGAAAAGTTTGTGAACAATTTTCCTTCGATATAATTCCGCCCGACTGCGTCCTCGCAAAAAGGGGTTGCCGCCGAGAATCGGCAGCCCCTCCTGCCCGTGTTTCAGAGGTATCCATTCACTCTGGTTCGCTCGGTCGTCGCGCAACCTGCGATGGCAAATCACCCGCGTACAGCAAATCCCTCTGCACCTTAAGAAGTTATCCGTATTCCGCCGCGCTGCATTGCCCGGCAGAATGGGCGTTGCAGGGGAGGAATGGGAGTCGGGTGCCTTGCGAGATCAAGGCATGAGGGCTGGGCCGGCTCCCATCCTCTCCTCGCCAAACCTTTTCGTTACCAGTCAAGCTTTGGAGGAAGCCGGCGCGCTGCTCGGGCCATCACGTTCATGCACCCAGTCCGCAAGAAAAGCAAAACTCGCAGTGCACTGATGAACGCGCTTCTGGTTCTGAATTCCTTGATTGTGCTTTTCAGCCATTGGGCCGGGCCCCGCAAGTGAACCGTGTTGACGCGCTCCGCGGGAACCGGCTCGATCAATCGTCTCCACTTGCAGGAGGTCGCGAATGTATGTTCCCTGGCAGGTTGTGATTGCTTCGGCCGACGTGGAAGAACGGCGGGCGATGTGTGACATTTTGGCGAAGCAGGGGCTGGACCCGATCGTCGCCTCGACCGTGCGTGGGTGCAAAGAGATCATGGCCCAGGAAAATGTGGGATTGATCTTTTGCGCTCGCTCGCTGGCCGATGGGGATTACCGCGACTTGCTGATGGCTGCGCGAAGCGCAAGGCGCAGAAGCAGAATCGTCCTCGCGACTCGGCTCACCGATTGGGATGAATACCTGGAAGCGATGCGGTTGGGCGCCTTCGACGTCATCTCGGCTCCCAGCCGCCCGACCGACGTGGAATGGATGATCATTCAGGCGCTGCGCGACGAACACGCTCGGACCAGGGAAATCACATTTGTGCGACACGGTCTCAGAGGACTTCAGGAAGCAAGCGTATCCAATTCGGCGTGACCCTGCGTTAGCAAATGCGAGTTACAGAAGACTTTGAGCGAGTGGTACGAGGCAGAAAAATCCTGAACTTCGCTCTACGCCAGTTCTGCTTCGAGCCGCAGGAGAAAACGAATTACTTCGCCCGTATCCCGCACATAGTATTTCGCATGGCTCTTTTGCGGCGTTCCGACGCGGATGGAGATCTGATCGCCTAGCGCGCAAAAGGCGGCTTCATCCGTGCCATCGTCGCCAATATAAATCGCCGGCGTGCCCGGCGGGAAGTCACCAAGCAGGTCGCGCACCGCGCCGCCTTTTCCACGGATCTCGTTGGGCAGAACTTCCCACACCATCGCGCCTTCCAGCACCCTCAGGTTATCTCGCAGCGGCGCGACCACGTCCAATAGGCAGAATTTCGCGGCGCGCGCGATGGGGGCGCTGGCCTGCCGATAGTGGACTGCAAAGCTCATCCCTTTGTCTTCGACGCGCATGCCGTGCATTGCGGCCATCCGTGCGCGCGCGCCTTGTTGTGCGTGCGCGAGAATCCTGGCCGACGCGCTGCTGATCTTCGTGTGCTTTCCCTGTTCTTCGGCTCCATGCAGTCCGATGAAATGCAGGGTCTCGACGCCAATCCGAGTTTGCAGATCCTGGCAGCGCCGGCCGCTGACGATCGCGACGAATAACCTCGGATTTCGCGCCAGGCGCTCGAGCAAGCGTTTGGTGCGCAGCGGTACGCGCACCTCCCACGGATTTCGCTGCAGCTTCACCAACGTGCCGTCGAAGTCCAGCAGCAGCGCGCAAAGCTCGGCGTTGCGAATCCGGGCTGCAATTTCGCTCCAGGCGCGGAACAAATAGCGCGGCGAATGCGCGGCAACATCGCCATTCGACCCGCCCGGAACGTTGTGGGCGCGTGAACGTTCGCTGGCCCGTTTCTCTTTTGGTTTGATCCGCAAGGCGTGCTTGGCCGCCGCGTGAGGTCCATTCATACGGCGCGCCCGACTTCGGGCTGTGCTTCCTCGATCCGGATTTCAGAAAGTTCCGTGATCAGACTGCCCGCCCATGCGAACACATTGTGACGCATGACCGTGCTCCGCATCAGCTTCATCCGCGTTTGCCGTTCCGCCGTATCCATTTCCAGCGCCACGCGGATGGCTTCCGCCAGCTGTTCCACGTCGTACGGGTTCACGATGATCGCATCGCGCAATTCACGGGCCGCCCCGGTGAACTGGCTCAGAATCAGCGCCCCTTCTTCGTCATCGCGCGCTGCAATGAATTCCTTCGCCACCAGGTTCATTCCATCATGCAGAGATGTAACCATGCAGAAATCCGCCGCCCGGTAATACGGGAGAATTTCCTCATGGCTGTGGTGGCGCGTGAGCAGCGCGATAGGCTTCCATTCCGCCGTCTGCCAGCGCGCATTGATCCGTGCGGCTTCGGCTTCGAGCTCTTCCAGGAAATCGTGATAGCGCTCGATTTCCGTGCGGCTGGGCGCGCCGATCTGCACGAAGGTGAATTTTTCGCGATAGGCCGGCCACTTCTCGAGGAACCGCTCGACGCCGCGCAGCCGTTCGAGCAATCCTTTGGTGTAGTCCACGCGATCCACGCCGACTCCGATGAAGTTCGCCTTGATGCCCAGCTTACTCAGCAGATCGCTGCGCAGCACGTAAGGCGACACCGCCGGATCCAGGCCTCGTTGGGACTCGCGAAAATCCACGCTGATGGGGAACGGCTTAACGAAGGTGATGTGTCCGGCGCGCTTCACTGCAAATCGTTCCCATTCAATTTGCGATTCCAAAGAGGCGTCCACCGTCTCCAGAAAATTATCGCAATGCGCCTGTATCTGGAATCCGATCAAGTCCGCGCCCAGCAGGCCGCTGACGAGTTCGCGTTGCCAGGGGCATATGCCGAAGGCTTCGGAATTGGGCCACGGGATGTGCCAGAAAATCGCGACGCGCGCGTCCGGACGCGCTTCCTTCACCATGCGCGGAAGCAATGCGAAGTGATAATCCTGCACGAGCACCAGCGGCCGTTCGACACCCTCAATCTCTTGCAGCACCGCTTCGGCGAATTTGCGGTTCGCCTCCTGATAGTTTTGCCAGTCCGAGGCGCGGAAAATTGGCCGGGTGTGTGCGATGTGGCACAGCGGCCATAACCCTTCATTCGAAAATCCGTAGTAATGCCCTTTTTCCACTTCTTTTGACAGCCACACGCGACGCAGAGTGTAGTCCGACTTGTCCGGCGGCACGCGGAGGTGGTCGTGATCGTCCACTGTTTCGCGGTCGGCGTCGCCGGAGCCCGAGGCAATCCAGATTCCGTCGCAGGCGCGCAAAATCGGTTCGAGCGCGGTAACCAATCCGCTTGCCGGAACCAAAAGCTCGATGCCCTTCCCTTTATGGACGTGCATATAAGGCTCGCGATTGGACACAACCACCAGTGATCCCTGCGAAGCCTTTCCCTGAATGCTCACGCGCAGGCGTTCGGCGGTCCACACGGACTCGCCGGATTCGCGCAGGCGCGCCTCTTCTTCCGCGGCGGAGCGCGCGTCTGCCAAACTGCGAGTCAGATTCATCACCTCGTTCGTGAACGGAGCGAGAAAACCTTCCTTGGGGCCCGGCGGATTGGGCATTGCCCGGCCGCGGCGTATATCTTTCATCCATTGCGCGGTCCGCGAAATCGGCAGAACGATCGTCCAGCGGATGATCAGCAAGGTGATCAGCACAATCACCAGAACCTCAGCGATCACGTGCCAAAAGGTCGCACGCCACATGCGCGCACTCTGCGTTTCGATGTAAGCCACATCATTAAAAATGGCCAGCACGCCGGTAACAGACGTCTTATCGTGCAGCGGCATGTAGTACACATGCATCGGCTCGGAGCCGACATTTATGAAGTGACTAAGGCCGCTATCGCTGGAAATCACTTTGGCCAGAGGAACGGGAGGAGGAACGAAGCGGTTCTGCAGATTAGAACTTTCCGCGAGGACCGCACCGTGGCTATCGTAAACCGCGACACCCGCCAGCTGCTCGCGGTTCCCAAAGCGCTCTACGATGCGGCGCAGTTGCTCGCGTGAGCCTTTCTCGAGGGCCGGCTCCACGATCTCCTGCAGACTCTCCGCCAGAATTTCAGCGCGGTGCACCAGATCCGTGCGCAAGCCGCGCTTCTCGGCGCGAACTTCATTCTTGGACACACCGAAAGTAATGATCGTGACGGCCACGACCAAGAACAAAATGAGGCGTAAGCTCAGCTTCACGTCAACCTCTAATGGGTTCCAACAGAATCCAGGCAAGGCTCGCTAAGGGCTTGGCAGCACGAATATTGCCAGACCGGCGCGACCTTTGTTGTTCACAATAGGACACTTAGGTTAACCACAAAGAGCCACGCTGTGAAGATTGTCCGAGCACCGAGTAGAAACTCCTGGGCACCAGCCTCCATAATAACCCGGGCGGATGCCTAAATTGAATCCAGCATTCACCTGATTTTGTCTCGGCCTAATTCGCACTAAACTTGCGCTGCACGGCGGCTCACACACCTCTGTGTGCCGGAAGGGGCGTATGTCTTGCGCGCTGAATTCGCGTCGCGTGGTTGCGGACCGATTCTCGATTTGTGTGCGCCCTTTCCTGGCACTCGCCTTTTGCTTGCTCGCGGGGGCCTGGCTCGATGCGTCGTATACTGATGCTGCGATTTACAATCACTCTATGAACAGTGAATTTCAACACTTCGATGACGTGCAGCAATACATCTCAGTAAGTTGGGACCATCTCACCCGCTCGCTCGACAAATGCAAAACCTATGAAGACCAGAAAATCGGCGACGACCAGCATCTGTATTTCCCGGCGGACTTCCAGAGCTTGCCGGCTTTTCGGGATCTGGTGAAGGATTGCAGAGTACGCGTCGAACGCTTGCCCGAGATTATCAACAGCCCGGACGATGTGCACCTGAACAAAATCTCCAAAGCCGGGCTGCTGTATCTGCCTCACGCTTACGTCGTGCCGGGCGGCCAGTTCAATGAGATGTACGGCTGGGATAGTTACTTCATTATTGTCGGCCTGCTGCGCGCGCATCGGCTGGAGCTTGCCAAGGGAATGGTCGAAAACTTCTTCTACGAAATTCAGCACTACGGCTCGATTCTGAACGCGAACCGCACCTACTATCTAACGCGCTCGCAGCCTCCGTTTCTCACTTCCATGATTCTGGCGGTGTACGACGCGGAGGACCCTTCTGCGCAACAGAAAGATAGTGCCTGGTTGCAGCAAGCTTACGATTTCGCGGTCACCGACTACGAACAATGGACCCGTCCGCCTCATTTGGCCGGAGACACCGGCCTGTCTCGTTACTTCGATCACGGCGAAGGTCCCGTTCCCGAAATCATCGGCGATCCGAGCGACTATTACCGCGGCGCCGCGCAATACTTCCTGTTTCTGGACGGAACGAAGGACCCTCATCTCGTCCATGTGGACGAAAATCATCCGGTGGAATCTCTCGTGGGGCCGCTCTTCCCGGTCTTCACCCGCGATGAACCGGCGGACAAAAACTCGAAAGACAACCAGGCAACCGCGGATTCGCCTGTAGGTCAGGTCACCTTGTCAGCGGACTTCTACAAAGGCGATCGCAGCATGCGCGAATCGGGATTTGATGTTTCATTTCGCTTCGGCCCGTTCAGCGCGGATACCCACCATTACGCTCCCGTCTGCCTGAATAGCCTGTTGTACAAGACCGAGAAGGATCTTGAGCGCATGAGTATTTTGCTCGGGCGGCCGCAGGAAGCGGAACGCTGGAAGGCCCGCGCGATCCAGCGCCAAGAGCTGATACAGAAATATCTTTGGGACGCGAAGCAGGGTCTCTATTTCGACTACAACTTCATGACCCGCACACTTTCCGCCTACGAGTACGCCAGCACGTTCTATCCGCTTTGGGCGGGGTTGGCATCGCCCGAGCAGGCGCAGGCCGTGGTGAAAAACCTTTCGCTGTTCGAACAGCCCGGCGGGCTGGCCATGAGCCGCGTGGAATCGCAGGCGCAATGGGATTACCCGTACGGTTGGGCGCCCATCCAATTGCTGGCGGTGGACGGAATGCGCCGCTATGGCTTTGCGGCGGACGCCGACCGCGTCGCCTATAATTTCCTGAGCATGGTGATCGAAGATTTCGTGACTGACAGATACATTCGCGAAAAGTACAACGTCGTCAAACGCACATCCATCACGCGAATCGTAAAGGGCTATAGCCAGAATGTGATCGGATTTGGCTGGACGAACGGCGTGTTCCTGGAATTACTGCACGAATTGCCGCCCCCGCTTCTTGAGCGTCTAAAAAGAGAGTAAGGCGAAAAATTTCGCCAGCGGAATTATGCCGGCATCTCAAATGCTGCCGTCGGCGACCTGCACAGTCAATCGTAGTGCGCTCAATCTCTTGCGGGAATTGTTGGAAGGGGGGCGGGAGGATGGGGGAACATCCTCCCGTGGGGTGATGACATGTTTCCTGGGGAGCCTGCGTGCAATATGAACCTCTCCTCGCAGGTTCTCCATACACTAACCAACGTATTTTTCGCGTCTACGGCCCTGACGACGCACGGGCAGGTTAGCAGACTCTCAAGACTATCCAGCGTGGCCCTTCCCAGAATCCGCTGATCCTTCGGCGGCCGGCTCGGACTCCGCGGGCCCCAGAAGCGCCTCAATCATCCCGACCATCGGAAACGCATTGGTTTTAGACACCACGGAGCGAACACCGGCCTCCCGGGCGTGTCTCTCCAGGTCGGGACTGGCATGCTGGGTGAATAGAACGATCGGCACAGCGGGAGCGACCTCAGACATGCGTCGCGCGGTTTCGATCCCATTGATGCCGGGCATTTGAAAATCCAGGATCACGACGTTGGGATGCAACTCCCTGAACAGCTTGAGGGCAGTCTCGCCATCAGCCGCCTCGCCGCATATTTCCCAATCGGGATTGGCTTGCAAGACCGTGCGAAGCGATTTCCGTACCAGTTCGCTATCGTCCACGATCAGAAATCGAGTGCGCATCAGAGCTCTCCCGCGTTACGCGTCAGAGTATGCAATTCCAAAGGCGCGGAAATATTCGCCCGCATAGCGGCGGCCGCCGAAATCATATGTTTTTCACCATCGGCTTCGTGACAGGCACCGCCGCAATCACTGTGGTGCCGTTCTCACTGGATTTGATTTCGAGCGTGCCGCCAAGCTCGCGCAAACGCTCACGCATCCCACGCAATCCCACGCCATGGTTTGATCCCGGGGACGAGGGGACGCCATTGGTACGGGGCATGCCCTTACCTTCATCGCGGACTTGAACGGTGAGTTGCTTATCCTGGGAAGGCGCGATCTTGATGCTCGCTGTCTTACTCCCAGAATGGCGATAGACGTTCGTCAGACATTCCTGCACAACTCGAAAAACCGATATCTCCACATGGGGGGGCAAGCGGCCGATTTCCGGCGACAGCTCCACGTCGACCTTCACGCTGCTACGCTCCGCAAAACCCTCTGCGAACATTTTGATTGCGGGCAATAGGCCAATCTCATCAAGCAGAGGCGGATGCAGCAGGTGCGAAATGGTGCGTATATCTTTCGAAAGCTGTTCCACCAGCTGATTATTTTGCTGTAAGACGTCGGCGACGTCGGGTCCAAGTTTTTTGGTTTGCTGGGCTAGCATTCCGTTATTCATGGAGAGCGCCGCGATCAAGGGCCCGATGCTATCGTGCAGGTCGCGGGCGATGCGGCGACGCTCCTCATCTTGCATCGCCAGCAGCCGGGCGGAGAGTGAACGAAGATCACGATTGAGCGTCTCGAGCTGCTGCGTTTTGCGGTGTAGATCCGCGAAAACTCGCACTTTCGCGCGCAACAATTCGGGAACCACGGGCACGGAAATATAATCCACAGCGCCGCGTTGGTAGGCGTTGAGCCGGTCCAGGTCCGTGAGGTGCACGGCGGAGATGAAAATAATGGCGATCTTCTGAAAACGCGGGTGCTGCCGGATCATATCGGCCAGCTGGAATCCATCGAGTTCCGGCATGCTTACGTCCATCAGCACGACGGCGATATCGGTTCTCAGTAAATGGTCCAGCGCCTCTTTCCCCGAGCGCGCCTTGATCAGATTTTCTCCCAGCTCATTCAGAATGGCTTCGTAGGTGAGCAGCTTGCCGGGCTGGTCGTCCACCATCAGAATGTTTACTTTTTCCTGCTCGCGCATTTTCTTCCTCTCGCTTCAGGCGAAGTTGAGCCGCCCCCTACGATCGAATCGCAATCGCCGGAAACCGGAATCATGCTACCGGTGGAACCACATCCGCAACGCAGAAAGCAGTTGCTCGGTGTTTACCGGCTTTGCCAGATACTCGGAAGCCCCGGCTTCGAGGCATTTTTCGCGGTCCCCTTTCATGGCTTTGGCAGTCAAAGCGATGATGGGTAAGCGCCGGAAGGAAGGATTGCGGCGAATGATCTGCATCGTCTCGTATCCGTCCATGTCCGGCATCATGATGTCCATCAGTACGATCGCCACATCCGGCGTGGACTCCAGCGTGTTGATCGCTTCCCGGCCCGTACCGGCGGTGAGCACCATCATGCCGCGGCGTTCGAGCACGCTGCTGAGCGCAAAAATATTTCGCACATCATCGTCCACCACGAGCACTTTTTTCCCGACGAGCGCTTCATCTGAATGATGCAGCAGATCGAGCATCTTCTGCTTTTCCGGCGGAAGGTCGGTGACGACGCGATGCACGAACAACGCAGTCTCATCCAGTAGCCGCTCCGGAGATTCCACGCCCTTCACCACCACGCTGCGCGCCAGCACGTGCAGTCGAGCATCTTCCTCGGGCGACAGGTCTTTCCCGGTAAACACCACGACCGGCAAATCGCTCAGTGAAGGCGTATCGCGGAAGCGTTCCAATATTTCAAATCCAGACATGTCCGGAAGGCGCAAGTCGAGCACCACGCAATCAAACGATTGCTCTGCAATCGCCGCAAGCGCTTGCCTGCCGGTGGCGGCGATCTCCACGTCAATATCGCCGTAGCCGAGCAATTCGCGGATGCTCAACTGCTCGGCCGGATTGTCTTCCACCACCAATAAACGCTTGCGTCGCGGCGTGGTGTATTCCTTCATGCGCGCAAACGCGTTCTTCAGTTGTTCGGATGTCGCGGGCTTGATCAGGTAGGAGAACGCGCCGCGCGCCATGCCGTGCTGCCGGTCTTCATCCAGCGTCAACATCTGAACTGGAATATGGCGCGTGCGTGGATCCTGCTTGAAGTGATTGAGAACTGTCCAGCCCAGCATGTCCGGCAGGAAAACGTCCAGGGAAATGGCTGTTGGCTGGAACTCATGGGCGAGCGCCAGCGCTTCTGAACCGCGCGTCGCGACCAGAACCTTGAAACCGTTGTCGCGCGCCAGGTCGCGCAGCATGGTGGCAAAATAGGGATCATCTTCCACAATCAGAAGCACGGCATCTTCCGGCTGCAAGATTTCGCGGTCGTCCGCGATGCTGATCTGCTCGATCGCACGCTTGGACGTGGCTCCAGCCGGGGGCTGACCAAGGGCGGGCATTGCCGCGGATCTGAATTCGGCCCCGCCGACGTCGGTCGAAGATCCCACGTAGGTTTGCGGTAAGTAGAGCGTGAACGTGCTGCCCTCATCTGGCGTGCTGCGCAACTGGATCTCGCCGCCCAACAGGCCGGCGAGTTCGCGACTGATCGCCAGACCCAGTCCGGTGCCTCCGTATTTGCGGCTGGTGCTGGCGTCGGCTTGTTGAAACGCCTCAAAAATGATTCGCTGCTTCTCGGGCGGAATCCCGATGCCCGTATCGGTGACCTCGAAGGCAACCACCGAGGCTGATTTGCCCAGAACCGGGTGGTCTTCGCTCCAACCGCTTTCGGCGGCAAATACCGACATGCGCACGCCGCCCTTCTCGGTGAATTTGAATGCGTTGGACAAAAGATTCTTGAGCACCTGTTGCAGACGCTTGGAATCGGTGACCAGGCTGCGCGTCAAACTAGGATCGGCATGGAGTTCAAAATTGAGGTGCCGGTTCTCTGCCTCGTGGCGGAACGGACGAGCGATCATATCCAGCAAGCTGGCGAAGAACACTTCTTCGGCTTGCACCGAAACCGTCCCGGATTCGATTTTCGAAAGGTCCAGAATATCGGTGATGAGGTTCAGCAGGTCCGTACCGGCGCCGTGGATGGTGCGCGCGAATTCCACCTGCTTGTTCGTTAAATTACTGTCGGCATTGTCCGCCAGCTGCTGTCCCAAAACCAGGATGCTATTGAGTGGCGTGCGCAGCTCGTGAGACATGTTGGCCAGGAATTCCGACTTGTACTTGGAGGTGAGGGCCAGCTCTTTGGCTTTTTCTTCCACGGCACGGCGCGCCTGTTCAATTTCCTGATTCTTGCGCTCGACTTCCACGTTCTGCTCGGCCAGTTGCTGGGCTTTTTGCGCCAGCTGCTCGTTGGTCTGTTGCAATTCGGTCTGCTGCGTTTGCAATTCGGTGGCTAATTGCTGCGATTGTTTCAGCAGGCCTTCGGTTTGCATGGTGGCCTCGATGCTATTGAGCACGATGCCGATGCTGGATGTCAGTTGATCCAGAAACGCAAGATGCGAGGCGGTGAATACGCTGAGCGACGCCAGCTCGATCACTGCTTTCACGCGGTCCTCGAAAAGAATGGGCAGCACGATCACGCTGCGCGGCACGGCCTGGAATAATCCCGAGCGGATCGGAACAGCATTGGCCGGCACTTCGGTGATCAGCATGCGCTGTTTCTCTGCGGCGCACTGTCCCACGAGGCCGCTGCCCACGTGCAGACGGCTTGGATGCCCGTCTCGATCGCTATCGGCGAAGGCCGAGAGCAGCACCATGGTCCCCGATTCTTCCGACTCCATCTGATAAATCACGCCTTGCTGCGCGCTGACGAGCGGCGCCAGCTCGGACAACAGGCTGCGTCCCACCGTTGTCAAATCGCGCTGCCCCTGCAGCATTCCCGTGAATCGCGCCAGGTTTGTTTTCAGCCAGTCCTGCTCGTTGTTGCGGTCGGTGGTGAGCCGAAGATTGTTGATCATGGTGTTGATGTAATCTTTCAGCTCGGCCACTTCGCCGCTCGCTTCCACTTGAATCGAACGAGTCAGGTCGCCCTTGGTCACCGCGGTGGTCACTTCCGCGATGGCGCGCACCTGGTTGGTGAGGTTGTCCGCGAGCAGGTTCACGTTTCCGGTCAAGTCCTTCCAGGTTCCGGCGGCGCCCGGCACGTTCGCCTGACCGCCCAAGCGGCCTTCCACTCCCACTTCGCGCGCGACGGTCGTAACTTGATCGGCAAACGTCGCGAGTGTGTCGGTCATGTTGTTGATGGTATCGGCCAGCGCAGCAACTTCACCTTTCGCATTTACTGTGAGTTTCTTCGTCAACTCACCGTTCGCGACGGCGGTCACCACCTTCACAATTCCGCGCACCTGCTCGGTGAGGTTTGCGGCCATTACGTTTACGTTGTCCGTCAAATCCTTCCAGGTGCCGGCGACGCCAGGCACTTGTGCCTGGCCGCCCAGCTTCCCGTCGGTGCCGACTTCGCGCGCCACGCGCGTCACTTCCGCCGCGAATGCGTTGAGTTGGTCCACCATCGTGTTGATCGTGTTCTTTAGTTCCAAGATTTCGCCCTTCACGTCCACGGTGATCTTGCGCGACAGGTCGCCGCGCGCCACGGCCGTCGTCACTTCGGCGATGTTGCGCACCTGGCCGGTGAGGTTTCCGGCCATGGCGTTCACCGAGTCGGTGAGGTCCTTCCACGTTCCCGCCACACCGGTGACGTTCGCTTGGCCGCCCAGCCGCCCTTCGCTGCCTACCTCACGCGCCACGCGCGTGACTTCGGCGGCAAAGGAACGCAGCTGCTCAACCATCGTGTTCAGCGTTTCTTTCAGCTGCAGAATTTCTCCGCGCACGTCCACGGTGATCTTGCGTGAGAGGTCGCCGCTCGCGATCGCCGTCGCCACTTCGGCGATGTTCCGGACCTGACCCGTCAAGTTGCTGGCCATGAAGTTCACGTTGTCCGTCAAGTCTTTCCACGTGCCACCGACTCCGGGCACTTCTGCCTGGCCGCCCAACTTTCCTTCCGTGCCGACTTCGCGTGCCACGCGCGTCACTTCGCCCGCGAACGCGTTGAGCTGGTCCACCATCGTGTTGATCGTATTTTTCAGCTCGAGAATTTCGCCCCTCACGTCCACCGTAATTTTACGCGACAGGTCGCCGCGCGCCACGGCAGTCGTGACTTCAGCGATGTTGCGTACTTGACCGGTCAAGTTTCCGGCCATCGAGTTCACCGAGTCCGTAAGGTCCTTCCAGGTTCCCGCGACGCCCGGCACATTGGCCTGGCCGCCCAGCCGGCCTTCGCTGCCCACTTCGCGCGCCACGCGCGTCACTTCGCCCGCGAACGCGTTGAGCTGGTCCACCATCGTGTTGATGGTTTCTTTCAGCAGCAGGATTTCGCCGCTCACGTTCACGGTGATTTTCTTGGAGAGGTCGCCGCTCGCAATCGCCGTCGCCACTTCCGCGATGTTGCGCACCTGGCCGGTCAAATTGCTGGCCATCGAGTTCACCGAGTCGGTGAGGTCTTTCCAGGTGCCGGCGACGCCGGGCACCTGCGCCTGGCCGCCCAGTTTTCCGTCCGTGCCGACTTCGCGAGCCACACGCGTGACTTCGGAAGCGAACGACCGCAGCTGATCCACCATCGTGTTCAGGGTGTCTTTGAGCTCGAGGATTTCGCCCTTCACGTCCACCGTAATCTTGCGGGACAAATCGCCGCGCGCGACGGCGGTAGCCACCTCCGCAATGTTGCGCACCTGGCCGGTCAAGTTGCTGGCCATGAAGTTCACGTTGTCGGTGAGGTCCTTCCAGGTGCCCGCGCCCGGGACTTGCGCTTGGCCGCCCAATTTTCCTTCGGTACCCACTTCGCGCGCCACGCGCGTCACTTCGCCCGCGAACGCGTTCAGCTGGTCCACCATCGTATTAATGGTGTTCTTCAGTTCCAGGATTTCGCCCTTCACGTCCACAGTGATTTTGCGCGAGAGGTCGCCGCGCGCCACAGCCGTAGTCACTTCGGCGATGTTGCGCACTTGCGCGGTGAGGTTTCCGGCCATCGAATTTACTGAGTCCGTCAGGTCCTTCCACGTTCCCGCGACGCCGGGCACGTTGGCCTGGCCACCCAGCCTTCCTTCGCTGCCGACTTCGCGCGCCACGCGCGTCACTTCGCCGGCAAACCGGTTCAACTGGTCCACCATGGTGTTGAGCGTTTCTTTCAGCTGCAGAATTTCACCGCGCACGTCCACCGTGATTTTGCGTGAGAGGTCGCCGCTCGCGATCGCCGTCGCCACTTCGGCGATGTTGCGCACCTGGCCGGTCAAGTTGCTGGCCATGAAGTTCACGTTGTCCGTCAAGTCCTTCCAGGTGCCGCCTACGCCAGGCACCTGCGCCTGACCACCCAACTTGCCTTCGGTGCCGACTTCGCGCGCCACGCGCGTCACTTCGCCCTCGAACGCGTTGAGCTGGTCCACCATCGTGTTGATCGTGTCTTTCAGTTCCAGGATTTCGCCCTTCACGTCCACGGTGATTTTGCGCGACAGGTCGCCGCGCGCCACGGCAGTAGTCACTTCGGCAATGTTGCGCACCTGGGCCGTGAGGTTTCCGGCCATGGCGTTTACAGAGTCAGTGAGGTCCTTCCAGGTTCCCGCCACGCCCGGCACGATAGCTTGTCCGCCGAGTTTTCCATCCGTGCCCACTTCGCGCGCCACGCGCGTCACTTCCGAGGCGAACGAGCGCAGTTGGTCCACCATCGTATTGATGGCTTCCTTCAGCTGCAGAATTTCACCGCGCACGTCCACCGTGATTTTGCGCGAGAGGTCGCCGCTCGCAACCGCCGTGGCCACTTCGGCGATGTTGCGCACCTGGCCCGTCAGGTTGCTGGCCATCGAGTTGACGGAATCGGTGAGGTCTTTCCAGGTGCCGGCGACACCGGGCACCTGCGCCTGGCCGCCCAGTTTTCCGTCCGTGCCCACTTCGCGCGCCACGCGCGTCACCTCAGCCGTGAACACGCCAAGTTGCTGAATCATCGTGTTTACGATCGTGGCCGAGCGCAGGAATTCGCCTTCCAGCGGCCTTCCATCCACGTCCAGTTGCACCGTCTGCGTCAAATTGCCTTTCGCCACCGCGGCGATGGCGCGAGTGACTTCCGTCGTCGGTCGCAGCAAATCGTCTACCAGCGTGTTGACCGATACTTCCATCTCTCCCCAAGCAGCCTTGGGCGAGTGAAATCGCATGCGCTCGCGCGTGCGGCCTTCTTTACCCACCACTTGTCCGACGCGCTTCAATTCCTTCGCCATCTGTTGGTTGGCGGTGACGATATCGTTGAACGTGTCGGCAATTTTTCCGGCCAGCCCAGTCCAGTTCCCCGGCAGCCGCACCGAGAAGTCGCCGTCGCGCATGGTCTGCAGGCTCGCGAGAATCACGCTCAGGTCGGTAGACACCGGCTCGGCTTCCACAGCGGTGCGTCCATTACTTTTCGCACTCGGTTTAAGGTCGGGCATTGTGGTGGCAGTTGTTTTACTGGGCTCGGTTCTCTTCATGCTTGTCTCCGCGGTGCAGGGCCAGCTGGCGCCGTCGATTTCCGGGGTCTTGGCGGCACTGGCCGACATCAGAATTGCATATTTCAGGCAAATGCGCTTGAGGAATGGACGCGCAACATCGCCGTACACATGGATTTAGCGCCACTTTCATCGAATAGACGTTCATACCATAAAGTCAGAACCCGCCATCTACAGTAATCAATGTATATAGTCCAAAACGCAAAGTCGGCCAGAGCGAGCCGAAGGGGCCGCTCTCGCCGCTCAGGCATGACTCGACAGGGTTTGGCCGCTTTCTCGACTAACTACCCATGCACCTTAGGGCCGCCTAACGGCAAGCGGCTCTGGATTTACACGTATGCGTGTATTTCCGCAGCGCGCATTTGCGGCTATAAAGTTGTTCTGGGAGACTTCCATGGATCTCCGGATATTGGTTGTCGAAGATTCAGACACCACGCGGCGCATCATTCGCGCGATCCTGGAAACGCGCGAGTGGAAGATTTGCGGCGAAGCGAAAAACGGCCGGGCGGCCATAAAGCAATTTCGGAAATTGAGGCCCGACATTGTCATTCTCGATCTCACCATGCCAGACCTTAACGGGATTGAAGTCGCATCGCGATTGTCGAAAATCGATCCCTTGGTGCCGCTGATTCTATTTACCATTTCCGATGTGGACCAGCTGTTTGATGCCGCCAGCGGCGCGGGAATTTACGCCGCGGTTTCCAAGGCGAGGGCGTGGGACTTGATCGGCACGATTGAATCCGCAACCGCACACCTCGGCAGCCCGGGGCAGCCGATTCAATAGCCGCGCAGGAAATTCGGACAGTCGGCTGAACTAAAAGCAGCCTGAGCCACCGCTACGTCCCGCCACCCCATCCGCAATCGCAACGGCAACAATCTGCATAAGCGCAAGCGATCCGAACTGCCTGATCGCTGCCATCGCACACAAAAAAGGTTCCTTCCGAGCGCGCCGTTGCGCTCGGAAGGAACCGGGCGAAACTTTTCTGTACTTCGCCTATTGTCCCCTTTGTACCGCGTGCTTCGGCGTCCTCGCGTTCAGCGTCGCAATCATGCCGCGGGCTGATGGAGGCACCGTCGTATCGTGAGCGAGTACGATGTCCTTGGCTGAAATTCTCTCACCGTAGATTCGCACGTTGGCGTCATTGTCCGGCCGGATGGTGGAACCCTCCAGCGAAACGCCGGCGAATATGCCGCGTGCGCGGGAGTAGCTCAATATCTCGGCGCGCATCGAGACGTCTGTTTCCGCCGACGCGTCCCGGCCTACCGGTCCAGCCGCCACCGAAGCGTCTCCTCCGAGTTTCACTTTGCTGCTCAAGATTCCGTTGGCCCCACGGTCATTCATCACCAGCAGGACGAAATCCGTTGCTTGTCCGCCGATCTGAAAGCCCACGCTGCCACCCTCGAGGGCCATCATCGAAGGCGCACCCCACGGGCCGTTGAAGTTTTCGCCCCGGCGGCAGGTCATGGCGCCGCGGCCATAGCTTGCCCCGACGACGAACGCAGCCTTCAGCACCGAGGGAAACACAACGACGCAGTCGGCCTTATCGAGCAGGTCTTGCGGTATGTCGTCTGGAACATTCAGAATTTCATGCAACACCGTGCCGGAGGTCTGCAGGCGATCCTGATCTTTTTCGGTATCGTCTGCCCAGCCGGTCACTGCCAGCAGCAACAGGGCGCTCATCGCGCCTGCGAACATCATCTTTTTCATTTGAATCTCCTAGGACGAACGAAATTGTGCGGAACTACGGGCCGCACTTTTCGAACGACGACTTGGGCCTAGCTTCCGGCGCTATCGCCGCGCAAAAGATGCATGAGCAGCGTGACTAGAAATACTGCCAAGAAAATAAAAAAGAGAATCTTGGCAATGCCCGCTGCGGCGAAGGCGATGCCTCCGAATCCCAAAAATCCCGCGATCAACGCCACCACCAGGAATATCAGTGCGTAATAAAGCATGTTTCGCTCCTCGCGCTTCCGAACAGCCGCGCCTGCGCATTATCTTTCAATGTCCACTGGGCTACCGAAGATGAATGCGCACATAGAGACTAGGCGAGACCCGCGTACGCGGCCATACGTCGAAAGCTGTAAACGGGCAGGGATTCTTCCCGTACATCCGATCCGCAGCCGACTTGCCGAGCCCGATGCGAGGCCGAACCCGCTGCACCGCAGAATCGAGAATCCGCGCGAACCGGAGCTGTTTCGCGTGCACGTCTAGGGTTCACTCGTCTTGCGCGAGCAGCGCCGGCTGCGCGCTTTCGGACTGCTCTATCCGAATTGGGGGAGACTGGACAAACTAGAAATGCGGGAGCGCGAGAGAACGATGGCAAGCCCGGGACAGCAAGAAGTCAGGCCCAAAACAAACTGCCCCGAATTTGGCGTTTGCGCTTCGCGCCTTCGCGGCCGAGGATGGACAACTCAAACCTCGGCAGCTTGTCTTGCGCCCAGGTAATAGTGGATGGCGGGGGTAAATACCAGGGACAGCACCATCGAACTTGCCACTCCGCCCACCACTGCAATGGCCAACGGCTTCAACATCTGGGAACCCGCGCCAATCGCCAAAGCCAGCGGCAACATTCCCGCAATGGTGGCCAGCGCGGTCATGCAGATCGGGCGCAAACGCCGGCGCCCTGCCTGAATCATCGCATCGCGCGCGGAAAGACCCAAGCCGCGAAACCGTTGCTCGGCGTCCAGAAGCAGGATGCCGTTCTTCGTGACGATGCCGATCACCATGATCATACCCATGAAGGAAGCCACATTGAAGGTGGTGCCCGTGAGCAGCAGAGCCAGCAGGCCCCCAAAGGAGGAAAGTAATGCCGACGCCAGAATCGCCGCCGGAGCCGAAAAAGTGCGAAATTCGAAAAGCAAAACCACGAACAGCAAAAGCAGCGCCAGAAACAGAACCATCGAAAGATCGTGAAATGATTTTTGCTGCTCCTGGTACGCGCCGCCGTATTCGACTCGGATCGTCGCAGGCAGTTGCAGATCGCCGACCGCCTTTTGCACGGCGGCAACCCCTCGACCCAGGTCTACTCCCTCCAGACGCGCGGTCACTTCGATAAGCCGCTGCAAATTTTCGCGACGAATTTCCGTTTGGCCCGGGTCGGTCGAGATCGTCGAGAGCGATCCCAGCGTGGCCGTTCGCCCGGTGGAGCTGGCCAGCAGCGTGTTGGTCATGCGATCGAGCGACGCGCGGCTTTCCAGCGGGAAACGCACGCGAATCGGATAAACCCGATCGTTCAGCACCACAGGCGTGGCCGCGGGCTCGCCCTCCAGAATCGCAGAGGCATCAACGGCGATTTCCTCCGGCGTGAAACCGGCGCGCGATGCTACCGCCGAATCCACCTGAAACGTCACGGCAGGCCCGCTGATGGTATTCTCGATTCCGTCCAGCACGTCCACGACTCCGGGAACTTTGCCGATGGCCTCGGCAACGCGTGGCGCCGACTTCAACAACAATTGGGGATCCTGCGAGAACATCTTGATAACTACGGGCTCGGGCGCGCTGGTGAGGTCCCCGATCATGTCCTGCAACACCTGGACGAACTCCACATCGGCGGCGGGTTCGCTCTGTTTGATTTTCGCGCGAACTTCCTCGATGATTTCATCAATACCGCGATCCCGTTTCTGCTTCAGCCGAACCGTAAAGTCTCCGCGATTTGCTTCGGTGACAGCCGCCAGGCCCAGCTGCAGTCCGGTGCGTCGCGAAGTGTTCTCGACTTCCGGAGTTTCGCGCAGAATCTGTTCGATGTGCTGAAGAATGCGATTGGACTCCGCCAGCGAACTTCCCGGTGGAGTGTAGTAATCGAGAATAAAACCGCCTTCGTCCATTTCAGGAAGCAAATCGCTGCCCAGAAAGTGGTAGCACACCACGGAAAGCACCACAATCAGAAGCGAGCTAGCCACAAGCATTACCGGGCGCAGCAACACGGCTTGCATAATCCGCTCGTAAAGGCGGACCAGGCGTGCGAAGAAACCGGCGGTGGGCGCTTGTTCAGCCACCACGGGGCCAGCCCGGCCAAATTCGGTGGCTGGTTCCGATCCATCGTGGGCAGAGTTTGCCGCCTCCGCTTTTTTGCGAATCAGGAATTGACTCAGCGTGGGCGTCCACAGCAGCGCCAGTACCAGCGAGCTGAACAGCGCGACGGTCATCGTGATCGCCAGAGCGCGGAAGAAGCTGCCGGTCACTCCGGTAACCGCGATCAGCGGCAAGAAAACCACGATGGGCGTAATGGTCGAACCCACCAGAGGAACGGTCATCTCCCGCAGAGCCTGCCGAATGGATTGCAGGCGGTCCTCGCCGGCGTCGCGGTGTAGCACGATGTTTTCTAGAATGACGATGGCGTCGTCAATCACCAGGCCCACCGCCGCCGCCAGTCCGCCCAGGGTCATGAGATTGAAGCTTTGTCCCGTAATTTTCAGAACGATGCACGTTAACAGGAGGGTCGCGGGAATCACCAGACCAGCGACCAGAGACGTGCCCCAATCGCGGAGAAAGAGCACCAATATCGCGGACGAAAGCAGCAAGCCCAGCAGCACGGCATCGCGCACGCTCGAAATGGAATCATGCACGATGGTGGACTGATCGTAGAACGGCTCCAGGTGTACTCCGGGCGGCAGCGTGGTTTGCAGCTCGGCAATCTTGGCGTGCACTTCGTCAGCAACCGAGAGCGTATTGCTGTCCGGCTGGCGATTGATGCTCAAAAGGACAGCGGGCTTACCATTGGCGGTGACGACGGTGTAAACGGGCGCGACCGAAGGCGCTACCGCGGAAATATCGCCGACGCGAATCGGAACCCCCGTCGCGGAAGTCTTCACCACGATTTGCCCGATTTGCTCGGGTGTGTGCACTTGGCCGCTAACCAGGCCCAGAACGAGTTGGTGGTCATGGTCCAACAGGCCTGGCGAATCGATCAGGTTGCTGCGACGAATGGCCTCGAGGATGTCGGTGACGGTGATGTTGCTCGCCAGCAATCGCGCGGGGTCCGGCGTTACCTGGAACTCCGGAACGCGCCCGCCCTGAATCAAGACGGAAGCCACACCGTCCAGACGGTTGATACGCGGCTTGATGTCGTAGGTGGCGATTTCCCAGAGTTTGTCTTGTGGGAGCTGAGCGGACGTCAAGCTATATCCGAGAATGGGAAAGGTCGCGAAAGTCAGGCGGTGCGTTTCAATCCGCGCCGTTGGCGGAAGCTCCGCCTGCAGCCGGGCGACGACAGCGTCAACGCGCTGCAGTGTCAACACCATGTCGCTGTTCCAATCAAAAAACAGATCCACATCAGCGGAACCGCGGCTGGTGGTGGACACCACGCGCTGCAGCCCAGGCACTGCGTTCACCGCTTCTTCGATGGGACGCGTGATCGTGACGAGCATCTGGTCGATCGGCGTGACGCCGTTATCAATGCCGATCACAATCCGCGGAAAATCCGTCTCCGGAAACACCGAGACGGGAACGGTGAATGTCAGGTAAACGCCGACCAGCGCGACGCTCGCCACCAAAAATAGAATGGGCCGCGATAACCGCTGGAACCACGGCTCCCCCGAAGCAGCCGCGTTCTCGCCTGAACCGCCCGGACGAAGAGAAGCTCCCATCCTGGCTAATCCTTCTCCGAGCTGGCTTCGGCCGATTTTGCGGCCGCCGTCTTAATCGCCGTTCCATCCGGCAGGCCATATCCGCCGGACGTGATCACGGCATCGCCGGCGTTCACGCCGGATAGGATCTGGACCGCATCGGCGGCGCGTATGCCAGTCGCAACAATGTGCGCGTGCGCGATGCCATCAGAGCCGGCGATGAGCACGTAGGGCGCATCGTCCGGGTTCTTCAGCAAGGCCGCCGCCGGTACCACGATCGCGTCGTCTACCGTTTGCGCGGTCACCGTAATCGTTACAGTCATACCCGGCTTGATGCCCGGATCAGGCTTGGACGCTTCCACCCACACTTCGATGGTGGTGCTGCCTGGATCAAGCGCCGGACTGACGAGCGTAACGCGCGCATCGCTTGCGTTTTCGTCGCCGGGCAATTTAATTTGCGCGGCATCACCCACTTTCAACTGCGACGCCAGAGCAGCCGCGATATGCGCCTTGGCAATCAGCTTTGAGGTGTCCATCACGGTGAGCAGCGGTTGATTGGCAGTGGCCAGCTCGCCGGGAAATAACGGGCGATCCGTGACCACGCCGTCAATCGGGCTGCGAATTTCGGAGTAGCTCAGTTGCGCCTGCGCGCCGAGATACTTGCCCTTAGCGGCGGAAAGCTGCCCCGTCGCGGATTTCAACGTCTGCTCTTGTCCGATTCGTTGCAGATCATCCAGCTGCTTTGCCGCCTGCTGGTACTGGCTGCGCGCTTGCGCCAGCGCGACTTCCGCGGCATCCAGGTCTCGCCGCGGTAATGCGCCCTGGTCAAACAATGCCTTGCGGCTGTCGTATACCGTTTGTTGCGCGTTGAAAGCGGCTTTCGCCGATGCGGCGTCCAGTTCCGCTTTCTGTATTTGTTCGGGAAGGCTCGCCCCCGTGGTTGCGATGTAGCCCGCCTGGGCTTGCTCGAATTCGCCCTTGCTCTGCTCGGAGGCGGCGGAAAGGTCGGCATTTTCCAGCACCGCCAGTAATTGCCCCTTTCGCACGTGGGAACCGCGCTGCACTTCAAACGTCTTGATGGTCGAAGTGATTTTTGGAGTGAGGATCGCCTGCTGCAACGGGAACACCAGCGCCTCCGCCGAAATCGTTTCCGAAATCGGCGCGCGGCGCGCAAGGGTCACTTCCACATTCGCGACCGGCGCTTTGTCTTTTACAGACGCACCGCATCCGGCCACGCACCAAAGCGCGATGATTCCCGCGCCAAGAACCAGCCGGGGCTGCTGCGCAGTGCCTGGATGTTCTGTATCGAATTTCATCGAGTGGACATGGCTCCCGTCAGCGTCTGCAGGTTTGCCAGAGCAACGCGGTAGCGAACCGCGCCATCTTCATAGGTGTTGGCGGCCTGCGCGGATGTGGTCTGCGCATCAACGACCTCCAACACGGTGGCTTCGCCGCCCTTATAGCGCAGCGTTGTGAGCCGCAAACTTTCCGCGGCAAGTTCCGCGGATCGGCTGAGCCCCGATTGTTCGTCGAGCGCCGTCTCCGCTTCATTGTAGAGCGATTGGATTTCAGCCAGCAGCTTGCGCTGCGCGAAGGAAAGCTCCCGGGCCGACTGCGCCTGGCGAATTTGCGCCTGCTTCACGCGGCTTTGCGTGGCGCCCCAATTCCAAATGGGGATATTAAGGGTGGCGGATGCCGACGACCCAAGATTGGGAACTTGCTGCCCAAGCAAAATACTGTTGGTCGCGAAGCGAGACGCGTCAATACCATAGAAGTAATCCAGGCCCAGAGAAGGCAGGTACGCCGAGCGTTCCACTGCAACAGTGTCCTTCGCTTGCTGCACCGCGGCGAGTGCGCCGCGAACGTCAGGATTTTCCCGGCTCGCCTGTTGCTGCACTTCCCCAAGCGTCGGCAGCGGAATGCTGGCGTGGAGATCGTCCGTCAATTCGAAGCGATCGTTAAAGTCAGGGAAGAGCAATACTGCGATATCCAGGCGCGCGTTCAGCAAAGCAAGGCGGGCCTCCTGAAGCAGGCGCCGGCGCTCTCGCGCTTGTAACTCGGCTTTAATCACATCGGAATGCGCCGCTTCGCCGCCGTTTTCCAGATTTTGCGTTACTTTCAAGAACTGCTCGCCCTCATCGGCGGCCTTCTGCGCCAGATCCGTCTTGCGCTGCGCAGCCAGCGCCGCGAAATAATCCTGCACGACGGTGACCACGAGTCCGCGCGAAGCAATTTCGGCGCGTGCGCGCGCGAGTGATGCGGCAGCCGAAGCGCGGCGGACGGCATAGATTCCGGCCACATCGAGCGTCTCGTGAGCGTTGCCCTGGCTGATGTATTCATGCACGGCGTTGTTGGCGATGTAGCGCACGCCGCCGGCGCCGTTGCCTTGCGTATAGAGCAGCTGGTTGTTGTAGCTGACTGTGGGCAGGAGCGCGTCTTTTGCCTGTTTGGTGTCTTCATGAGCGATCTGCGCATCCGCCAGCGCGGCCTGGAATTGCGGGCTGTTCTGCCGCGCGCGCGCCAGCGCTTCCTCCAGCGTCAGGCGAATTGTGCCATCTGCGGGAGCAGGCGCCTGGCTCGGCTGGAGGTCCACCGCCTTGGCGGGTGAATTTGCAGAAATCTGCGCCGCGCGCGCACACAGCGAAAGCACGCCCGAAAGCAGCAGAAGCCCGGCGAGGTATCGCAGCGTGAAAACCTTGTTCATAAATTTCTCGCGCCCACATACTGCAACGAAGACCCCCGAGGTACCGTCACCAAATTAACGATTGGCAGATAAACGCAGGATTAACGCGAGGCACCGGAAGAAGGCAGAATATCGCTGGACGCGGGTATGCGCACCGAAAACTTACTGCCCGTGGCGTCGGAACGCACCAGCTCGATGCGGCCCAGGTGTGCCTCGGCGATCCAGCGTGCAATGGAAAGTCCTAGGCCTGCGCCGGTACGTGAGCGTGCGCGATCGGCGCGAAAAAACCGCTCGAAAATTCGGGATTGCATGTCCACGGGAATTCCGGGTCCGCTATCCGTCACGCTCAGTTCGTACCCATCCCTCGCGGAGTCGCACGCGACAGAAATACTTCCTCCCGCAGGCGTGTACTTGATGGCGTTGTCCAGAAGATTCAGAATCATCCGGCGCAGCAGATCCTCATCCCCGCGTACGGGCATTTCTTCCGCTGTCGCCGCTGCCAAGGTAATGTTCTTGGCCTGTGCGAGGGCGCGTGTGGCGCGCACACAGTCGGCGACGAGTTCGTCCAGATAGAAATCGTTCTGCGCCAGCCGATACTCGCCGGCGTCCGCGCGCGTCAGGGTGAATAGGTCTTCTACGACGCGCGCCAGCCGTTGCGCTTCCTCATGCAGTACGGCGAGCGATTCGCGATACTCCTCGGGCGACCGCGACGCCTGCGAAAGCGCCACCTCGGCTTCGCCGCGCAGAATTGAAACCGGAGTGCGCAGCTCATGCGCAGCGTCCGAAATAAACCGGCGCTGGCGTTCGAACGATTGATCGAGGCGATCCAGAAGATCGTTGAATGTCTGGGCCAGCCTGCCGAGCTCATCATTCGCGTTGCGAACTTCGAGCCGTTCGTGCAGATTTACGGCACCAATGCGTTCCGCCTGCTTGCCCATGGCGGCAACGGGTGCCAGACTTCTGCGCGCCAGAAAATAGCCGCCGACGCCCGCCAGCAGCACGCCCAGCGGGATCAACCACGCGAAGGCGACGCGAATCTCTTCCAGCATTTCCTGTTGCGAATGACGGGAGCGAAGAATCATGAGCAACCAGGTCTGGCCATTCGCAGAGAAACGGGTGGCGTACGCCCGAAAGCCGCCTTTTTCTCCCGCGATGGTCTGATAGCTCCGGCCTGATTGCGAGGCCGCCTCGACAAAACGCTGAAAGCCGCTGGAAGCGAGAGAGCGCGCGGCTATCGAATTCGCGGGATCGTTGGGAGGCATGATGTCCGCCGAGCTTGCGGCAATCTTCCCCGCGGCATCCACCAGCAGCAGAACATCGCCTCGCACACGGTGCTCTAGCATTGCTTGCTGTGCAGCAGCCTGCCATCCGCCAGATTCGTCCGGATCCTTGAGTTCATCATGAAAGGTCACTAGAAAAGAATTGGCGAGTTCCGCCAGGTCAGCGTCGGTGCGGCGATTTTCGGCTCCGGAAAAAAGGAAGTAACTCGTCAGGCTGAAAACGAGCAGCAGAAGCGCCAGCACCACGGAGTACCACAGCGTCAGACGGGCGCGCAAGGTATCAAACATGATTCTTCTTGCTCGCTGCACTCGATTTTTTTCTCGCTGGATCGTTGGCGCGCGCATTTTCTTCCTCGGGTCCGAAGAGGTAGCCCGCGCCACGCCGGGTATGCAAGAGCGGCACTTTCGAGTCCGTGTCTATCTTGCGCCGCAAGCGATTCACGTACACTTCAATCAAGTTCGAAAAGGGGTCGAAGGTTTCGTCCCAGACATGTTCCGCAATGGCGGCGCGTCCCACCACGCGGCCCGCGTTACGCGCCAAAAATTCCACCAGTGCGTATTCCTTGGTGGTTAGCGCGATGCGGCGCCCGCCGCGCGTTACCGTCTGACTCGCGCTGTTTACCACCAGATCCGCGACGGTAATGTTCGGAGGCCGGAGTTCGCCAGAACGGCGCAGCAGAGCGCGGAGACGGGCGAGCAGTTCGCGGAAGGCGAAAGGCTTGGCTAGGTAATCGTCCGCGCCCACGTCCAAACCTGCGATGCGGTCCTCGACACCGTCGAGCGCAGTCAGCATCAGGATGGGCACGCGCTCGCCGGATTTGCGAATCTCTTTGCACACCGCAAAACCGTCGCGCCCGGGAATCATTACGTCCAGGATTATCAGGTCGTAGGTATTGATTTCAGCCTGATACAGCGCGTCATCGCCGGTGGTCGCGGTATCCACCGCGTAGGCCTGTTCCCGCAGCCCTTTCAGGACGAAGCGCAGAACTCCCGGATCATCTTCCACCAGCAGAAGCCGCATGGCGACATCATACTGCACTCCGCTATTTCTGTTCCAAGGCCCGCGCCGCACAGCGTGTTCTGGCATAATCTTCCATCGTCGGCCATTTATCCTGCGTTTAACTTGGGTGTGACATGGTCCCAGCGCAGGGCTGGGCTGCTCGCTTTAAATTTTTGGAGGATTTCGTGTCCAAGAAAATCGCTTGTGCCTGTTTTGCGCTATTCCTGTTTTCCCTGCTGGCTCTCGGCTACGGTCGCGCCGCTGCCCAATCCGGCGGCGGCTCCGGCTATCATCTCATCAAGAAAGTGAAACTGGGCGGCTCGGGCGGCTGGGATTATCTTGAAGTGGATCCAGCAACGCATCGCTTGTTCATTTCCCGCGCCACTCACGTCGCGGTGGTGGATCCCGACCAGGGCAAAATCATCGGCGACATTCCGGATACTCAGGGCGTCCATGGCATCGCCTTCGCCGATGAATTCAACAAGGGCTTCACCACCAACGGCCGCACGTCGGATTCCACGATCTTCGACCTGACTTCGCTTAAGGTCGTCGGCAACACCAAGACAGACAAAGATACCGATGCTGTCATCTACGATCCATTTTCCAAGCGCGTCTTCACTTTCAATGGTGACGCCAATACCGCGTCGGCCGTTGACGCGGCTTCCGGAACACTTGTCGGGACGTTTGCTCTAGGCGGCGGCCCGGAGTTCGGCGCCACTGACGGCAAAGGCAAAATCTTCGTAAATCTCGAGGACAAGAGTTCGCTCGTCAAATTCGACGCCAAAACCCTGAAGATCGAAAACACCTGGCCTCTGGCGCCGTGTGAATCTCCATCTGGCCTGGCGATTGACGCCGCGCACGAAATCCTGGTGGTGGGCTGCCACAACAAACTGATGACTTTCGTGGATGGCAACTCCGGCAAGGTCCTCGGCACCGTTCCCATCGGCCAGGGCGTGGATGCAAACCGTTTCGACCCCGTTACCGGTTACGCGTTCGCGTCCTGCGGCGATGGGACCATCACCATCGCGCACGAAGATTCGCCCACAAAATTTTCACCGGTGGAAATGATCCAGACCGAGCGCGGCGCGCGCACGATGGCCCTCGACTACGCTACCCACACCGTTTATACGGTCACTGCGGAGTTCGGCGAGACCCCAGCCGCCACGCCGGAACATCCGCGCCCGCGCCCAGCCATTATTCCGGACACATTTACGCTGCTGGTTTACGGCAAGTGATCGCAGATTGATTTCGCTTCAGGTTTGCACGGCCGCAAGGCGGGCGACGGCTTGAAGAACGCCTCTGTCCCGCGAGCGTTCCTTGTAGCTGTCGCTTGCGGATAAGCCGGGGAAATTTTCGTCCCGGCGGTCGGATTCGCGCTTTATGGAGTCGGCGGTTCCACAGCCAACGCGTGAACAATCCACGGTATAATCACTTCTTTGAACATGACGGGATCAGGCCACACGCCTTTCTGCCGCCCCAAATGGCCGCCATGCGGATTGATCCACCCCGTCTTGGGAACGTCACCGGCGCTCAACAGGCGATAGGTATCGGAAATCGGTACCTGCGTATCGAGTACGCCGGACATGATCAGCATTGGCGCAGTGGGTTTGCCGAGCAGCCCCTGCGTGACCAGCGACATCTGCGGAAAAAATCGCACCAGGTCGTCGAGGTTGTTCACGTTATCGAAAATGGACATCATCGCTGGCAATTGATCGAACAAATATTCGCGGTTACCTTGCAGATTGTTTAGTACAAAATCCTTCTGAAACGCATCGTGAATCGGCGGCGATTGCACGCTGACGGCTTTCAGGCGGCTTTTTTCAAGAATAGCCATCTTGGTGCCCCAGTACGCGCCCCAACTGACGCCGTGGAATTCCACTCTGGATTTATCCACTTCCGGACGGCTGTAAACGTAATCAATCACGCGCGAAAGCATACGGTCCGCGGTCGGGCTGGCCTGGATGGGAGCTTCGCCCGTGCCAGGACCATCCACGGCGATATAACCGATGCCGAAGGGCAAAACCGCGGAGAAACTTTCAGAAAGATCCTCTTTGCGGCTGTCGAGGCCGTTGATTGCAATCACCAGCGGCACGGGACCGCTCGCGTTCTTGGGAAAGCGCAGATACCCGATGATTTCTTTGCCTTCAAACGGGATGTGCACCACCTCCATCGGCGGATCCCAGAATTTCGTGTGCGCGCGAAACGCTTCCAGGGCTTTCTGGTAAGCGCGTCGCTTGCCAGGAGAAGACGGCACGGGCCAGCGGCCGAACGAATAAACGCGCCACGCACGGATGTAGTCCGCGTTGGCCTTTGCGGGATCGCTTTTTTCGAGCGACTTCGCTTCGGCCATCCACTTATCGCCAACGGCGATAAAAGCGGCAGCCCATTCGTCGCGGTCCCGCGTCTTGATCGAGGCAAACGCCTCTCTCAAGTCGTCCGGGTTTTGTCCGATGCACGGATACTGCCCGTTCTCGGCCCGCGTGATCGCTTCAGCTTTAATTTCCTCGATGGTGCGTTCAGGGCGCACCTGTTGAGCGAACACCATGGTTGGAACGATGACTGCTAAAGCAAAAGCCACGGCTCCCAGAAAGAAACCATTACGTAGTGCTAAGCCCCAGGACATTGTTGCACCTTTCGGATCCGCCGGTCGTTTGATGTCGCACGACGAGATTACGGATCGCAGCGGGCTTGCTGTTGTCAGCCCGTTCGAGAAATTTAATTGTATCGGTTCGCGTCTGAATCACGCGGCGGCGGGATTCAGTTCCTCCGGCGCCGCAAGCAAACTCGAACCGAGCTGGATGTGCAAAAGCCGCGCATTAGAAGAGCAGCTTCAGTCCCAATTGGATCGAGCGGCTGCCTCCGGAACCGAGCACGGGGTTCGAAGCGGCGAAGTCAGGCGTCGCGCAGCCGCAGCCAAATCCGGGGCCGAGAACGGAGGGATCGTTCATGCCGAATCCGTTTTGCCCGCCATAGGGATTGGCAAAATTGGGATGGTTAAGGAGGTTGAAGAATTCGGCGCGGAACTGTACTGCAAATCGCTCGCCGAACTTCCAGTTTTTGGCGACAGAGAAATCCCAGTCGCGGAATCCAGAATCACGGAATAGGCCCCGGCCCATCGTGCCGAATGTTCCCAGAGCGGCAGGAATCATCGCCGAATTGCCCTGTGCATAGCAGCCGAATCCATTGAGCGATGTCTGCAACGCGGGAGTGTTGGCCGCATTGTTGCAAACAGTTGGAGTGCTTCCCGGCGCAAAATATGGAATCGAGTTTTGGTTGGAAGTAAAGTCGCCGGGCTTGCCGACAAAGTCCCAGCGATCAACTCCCTCGCCGGTCCCACTAATGTCGTCCGAGGTATCCATCGGTCCCCAAGGCTGCCCGCTCTGCAGAGTCACGATGGAAATCAGTTGCCACCCCTTCAAGAGTTGTGCCGGCGCTTCTTTTCCAGGGATTGAATAGACGACCGAGAGGGTGAAGCGTTGGCGCATGTCAAAGTCGCTGCTGGCATACTCCCTCCCCGGATGGGTGGCGTCCTGCGGCAGACCAAGGCCCGCTCCGAAGTCCCAGTTCGCGCCAACATCATCGAGGGCGTGAGCGTAGGTGTAGCCGGCAAGGAAGTCGAGGCCGTGGTAATTCCTCGCCGTCATCGTTACCTGAAGGCCGTTGTAATTGGAACGGTAGATGTTCGCTATTTGGTAGATGTTGGCCAGGTAGGGATAGAGCGTATTGAACGGCCGCCCTGCCTGCTCCGCGACAGGATCGGAGGCACAACTCGGCGGTGTGGCCGCGCACGCCGCAATTGCCGCCGGAGTCCACCCGGAACCCACGGCCGGCTGGTTGATATCGCGATTTCCGATCAGGTTCGAGCCGTGGTCGCCCACGTAAGCAACTTGTAGAGAGACATTATTCGAAATGGCTTGTTGTACGTTCAGAGTCCAGGTGGTGACGTAAGGAGTAGTGATGTTGGGGTTGATGCCCTGAATCGAACAAGTCTGGCCTAACGCGGCTTGGCAATTAATTTCAGGAATAGCAAAGGGTGGAGTCACGCCGCCAACGCCCCAGGTGTCCCACGGAGTTGGTGGATTCGGAATGTTCTGAATGCCAGCCGTAATTTTGCCGGGCCCCGGCACCCCGTTTAGCAGCCCTCCGGTAGGAATCGTCCCCAGACCGTAGACATTGTTGAACGCCATGAACGATTCCCAGTTCACGGTCTCATAGACAACCCCCGCTCCAGCGCGAACCACCGTCCTGCCTCTGCCAAAGGGATCCCAGGCCACGCCCACGCGCGGCGCGAAGTTCGTATGATCGCCGTTGTAGGGAGCGTTGATCTGTTGTCCGACCTGCTGTAATCCCTGGGTCGGACTGAAATTGCCAAGCAGGTCGTTGTTTTCTTTAATGACTCCGTTGTACTCGTAACGCAGACCGAGATTGACGGTTAAGTTCTTGGTCACTCGCCAGTCATCCTGGAAGAAGGCCGCTTCTGAAAAGTTATGAATGTTTCGATAGGGCGTGTCTCCTACCAGAGCATGGGTCGGGAAAGGAACCGATCCGCCAGGGTCGCCCGCAAAGAAATCCTCCAGCGTGGTGTCGCCCTTGAAGGCGATGCCCGCCGCACCTGAAAACAGAATGTAGCCCTTGCCGTCGCCGAAGGCGCCGCCGCTAAAACTATCGCGGTGGAGTTCGCCTCCGAACTTGAAGGCGTGTTTTCCGATGGTGTAGGAAATATGATCCACAAACTGGTATCGCTGATCCGGCCCCTGTATTTTGGGCCATTTGAATCCGCCCAGAGTTTCGAAAAGCCCGCCAAACCCGTGTATCTTTAGGCGCGGCAACCCGCCGTAGAGCGGATTCGTTACGCCGTCGTTGATGCCCAGACTCTCGGCAGATTGATTGTGATCTGCGCTGTAAGTCGGCTGATTGAGGCGGTTATAGCCGAACCTCGCTTCATTCACCCAGCGAGAGTTCGGAACCCAGGTCCAGTTCAGGCCGAAAACCTGAGCGCGCGTGTGAATCAGCGTCAACCATTGCGGTTGCAGCTGAATCGCGTCGTCCACGGTTCCGGAATTGTTGCCGAAGAAATACATGCCGCTGAGCGTGTGGCGGTCGTTGATGTGATAGTCGATTTTTCCGACAGCATTGTCCGCGCTGACCACATTGGGAAAACCGGTGGTAATGGTGGTTCCATTCGCTCCGTTGTTTGTGGGAAACCCTTTGCCATTGCAGGTAACGGTGAATGTCGGGGCGGGACCGACGGCGCAGCCCGAGACGTTTAGGCTGACTTGGCTGACGGGTATGGCACCCGCGATCAGATCGTGGATTGCGTCTGGAATGCTATTGCCGCAATCGCCGGCTCCGATAAAGGTGCAATTGCCGGCGGTTGGGAGCGAGACCATAGCGGGCGAATTGACCTGCACCGAATTCCCCACCGTATAGCGCTGGCCTTCGTAACCGCCGAAGAAGAAGATCTTGTCCTTCACGATAGGTCCGCCGACGGTGGTGCCGAATTGCTCCAACTGAGTTGGCGTCTGGGGAGTACCGACGTCGTTGAAATAATTGCGCGCATCGAACCCCGTATCGCGGCCGAACGCGTAGGCGCTACCGTGCAGTTGGTTGGTGCCCGACTTCACTGCCACGTTGACGATCGCTCCGGGCTTCCACCCGTACTCCGCCGGCGGATTTTCAATGACGTTGAATTCCTGGATCGAGTCGATGGGCAGAATCGTCGCCGAATCTCCCGCGATACCTGCGCCATTGATGATGCTCTGGCCCGAAAAAGGCTCGCTGTTAAATAAGCCGTCGATCAGATACGCATTGTCCTCGGCGCGAAGACCATTGGTGCTGGTGGTAGAAAATCCGCCACCGGGATAACGCATGACTCCTGGACGCAATTGCAACAGATTTTCGTAGTTGCGGCCGTTGAGCGGCAAATCGGTGATTTCCTCATTGCTCAAAGTTCCGCCCAGCGCAGAGGACGTCGTATTGATCAGCGGCACTTCCTCGTTCACAATCACGGTTTGCGTGGTATCTCCCGGCTGCAGTACCACGTCAATGCGAACGTCGCTAGCTACTTCCAGCTGAACGTTGCTGCGCTCGAATCGCTTGAAGCCGGACTTCGCAACCGTAATTTTGTACATCCCCGGTTCCAGGTTAGGCGCGACGTACTCGCCCGCACTATCGGTTTCCAGGCTGCGCGTAATGTCGCGTTGCACGTCTGTGATCTCCACGCCAGCGCCAACGATCAGCGCGCCGCTCGGGTCGCGCACGTCTCCCAGGATTCGACCTGTGGAAGATTGCGATAAGAGCGGACAGCAGAGCAGGAGCACTCCCATCCCCACAACCAACGAGCGAGCAAGCTTTTCCCAAAACGGGTGTACGCGCGAATCCCGCCGTAACGTTTGCTTTTCCATGTTTCTCCCCACCCCTGTGCCAAAAGGCGCTAAAGCGCCCAATGTGGTATGACAGCCCTACCACTCAACGATTTGCCGTGTCAAGGTAATTTTTATCGAATCAATTTGCAATTGTGTGGTATGATGGCTATACCAAATGTCCCTCGGCGCTCAAACCTTGCCTGTTTCCCCCTTTCCTCCGACTTTTTTCGTGTTTTCATGCGAATGTTCTCTTGGCGCTGTATTTTGCGCTTGTGCCCTATTAGTGACTCGGAGGAACGCCTCATGAGCATTGCAACTACGAATCCCGCAACTGGCGAAGTGCTGAAAACCTTCGCGCCAATCTCCGACGCCCAGCTAGAGGAAAAGCTCCAGCGCTCGGTCGAAGCCTTCCACGCGTTCCGCAAGACGACGTTCGCGAGCCGCGCGGCTCTGATGCTAAAAGCCGCGGAAATTCTGGAAGCCGACAAAGAAAAATTCGGCCGGATGATGACCACCGAAATGGGCAAGACCTATCGTTCCGCGGTGGACGAAGCAGTGAAGTGTGCTTGGGTTTGCCGCTATTACGCGGAGCACGCCGAAAAATTCCTGGCGGACGAAGCGGCCGACGTTCCGGGAAGCAAGAGCTTCGTACGCTACCTCCCGCTGGGCCCGATTCTAGCGGTGATGCCGTGGAACTTTCCTTTTTGGCAGGTTTTTCGTTTCATCGCGCCGTCGCTGATGGCGGGGAATGTTGGGCTGCTGAAGCATGCCTCGAACGTGCCGCAATCGGCGCTGATGATTGAAGAAATCCTGCGGCGGGCTGGATTTCCCGAAGGTGTTTTCCAGACCTTGCTCATTGGATCAAATAAAGTCGCCAAGATTCTTGCCGATCCCCGGATCAAAGCCGCGACTCTCACGGGCAGCGAGGGCGCAGGCGTACAGGTTGGTATCGCCGCGGCGACCGACATCAAGAAAGTCGTTCTGGAGCTTGGCGGCAGCGATCCATTCATCGTGATGAAGAGCGCCAATCTGGAGCAGGCGGTTGCCGTTGGCGTGAAGGCGCGCGTGCTCAATAACGGCCAATCTTGTATTGCGGCCAAGCGATTCATCGTCGCGGAAGAAATCGCCGACGAATTCGAACGCCTGTTCGTAAAGAAAATGGAATCGCTGAAGGTCGGCGATCCGTTTGATGAGCACACCGACGTCGGCCCATTGTCCTCCGCGGAAGGACTGGAGGAACTCGACGCCGACGTGCAAAAAACCATTCAAGCAGGAGCGCGGCTGCTGACCGGAGGAAAACGGCTGAATCAGCCCGGCAACTATTACCTCCCGACGGTGCTCGCGGATATTCCCAAGGATTCACCGGCGGCGTGCGGCGAACTATTCGGACCCGTTGCCTCTCTGTTCCGCGCCAAGAATGCGGAAGATGCCATTCGGATCGCAAACACCAGCCCGTTTGGCCTCGGTGCCAGCGCCTGGACCAACGACCCAGCGGAGCGTGAGAAATTCATCAACGGCTTGGAATCCGGAATGGTGTTCATCAACCGCATGGTCGCTTCGGATCCTCGCCTCCCATTCGGCGGCGTCAAGCGATCCGGCCACGGGCGAGAGCTGGCGATGTTCGGAATTCGCGAGTTTATGAACATAAAGACAGTTTCGATCGAAGGGGCCTAACGTTCAGTGAGGACGAGCGCGGCAGCGCGGATGAGCGGCGTGGCTGACAGGACAGGTACCCGACGCCTTTGATTTGTGCGAACCGCATGTGGTATGTCGGTCTGACCACCAGACGCCTGGCGGTCGTAGCGTAGGAGGTTTTATGTACAAGGTGGTTCGGACGTCGCGCCTGTACGAACAGATCGTGCAGCAGATCGAAGATTCGATCACAAAAGGCACGCTCAAGGCCGGCGATCAACTTCCCTCCGAACGCGAACTCGCTTTGAAGTTCGGCGTAAGCCGGACCGCGGTACGAGAAGCGGTTAAAGCGCTGCATGAGAAGGGTCTGGTGGAAGCGTATTCGGGGCGCGGCACATTCATTACCAACGGCACATCGCAGGCGGTTCGGCAATCCATTGACTTGATGATGCGGATCGATCAGGCAGACGGCTCGACGTATCTCGCTGAAGTACGCCAGATTCTGGAGCCCGAAATTGCGGCGCTGGCTGCGACACGCATTCAGCAGCCGCAACTCGCGCTGATGCGCGAAGCATTTACGGTGATGAACGACGCGCTGAAAGATCCCGACGCCTATATCGAGGCGGATCTGGATTTTCATTTGGCGCTCGCCGAGGCCGCGGAAAATCCGCTGATTCTGTCGCTGCTCGATTCCATCGTCGGCTTGCTGCGCGAACAGCGCATGCGGATATTTTTTGAAGATGGCGGACCGCAGCGCGGCCAGTACCATCACGCGCGAATTCTGGCGGCTATCGAACGGCGCGACGCGGAAGCCTCGCGTGCGGCGATGCGCGATCATCTGCTGCAAGTCCGGGAAGATTCCCGCCCGCATCAGCAGCGCGGCGCGGTCCCCGATGCGAATTTCTGACCACGGCGAGGACGAGAATGGCCAATTTAGGTTTTGTCGGACTGGGCGTGATGGGCAGCGAGATGGTCAGCCGCCTTCTGAGCAAGGGCCACACCATCACTGGGTACAACCGCACGCGCGCCAAAGCGCAGCGCTTGATTGATCGCGGGATGAAGTGGGGCGATTCACCCCGCGCGGTTTGCGCCGCGGCAGACGTCACCTTTTCCATGGTCAGCAACGAACGGGCACTAGCCGCCATCATGGAAGGGCCCGACGGAATCCTCAATGCAGTCGCGCCGGGAAAATTTTTGATTGATATGAGCACGGTCAGTCCGCACTACAGTCGCATGGTCGCGGCCAAGGCTCGCGAAAAGGGCGCCGACATGATTGACGCGCCGGTTTCCGGCAGCGTGATTACTCTCCAGGAAGGCAAGCTGTCCGTGATGGTTGGCGGACGCCGTGAGACCTTCGACCGCCTGAAGCCGATCCTGGACGACATCGGGCCGAAAGTAACTTACGTCGGAGACAACGGCCTGGCGCTTTCGATGAAAATCGCGACCAACCTCAGCCTCGCCGTACAAATGATGGCGTTCTGCGAAGGCGTCTTGCTCGCCGAAAAAAGCGGCATCGCGCGCGAAGTCGCCGTGGACGTGCTGACCAACAGCGCCATCGCTTCGCCGATGATCAAGTATCGCGGCCCATTTGTGCTGACTATGCCGGCCGAAGCATGGTTCGACGTGAACATGATGCAGAAAGACATGATGCTAGCCCTCGACATGGGCCGCGCGCTGGACGTTCCTTTGCCGACGACGGCTGCCTCCAACGAATTTCTCACCGCCGCTCGTGGAATGGGCTTCGCGAAGCGGGATTTTGCCGTGGTTTTTGAAGTGCTGGCACGAATGTCCGGAGTTGTGAAATGACAACGGTCTCTGACCCTACCAGAACAAGCGCTGGCGTCGGCGTGGAAAAGTGGCTGCGCATGTACCGCCAGATGATGGCCATCCGCCTGTTTGAAGAAAATGTGAATGAACTGTACACGCGCGCTCTGATGCCGGGCCTCGCGCACCTTTACATCGGCGAAGAAGCGATCGCTGTCGGCGTTTGCGAAGCGCTTCGCCCTGATGATTACGTGACCAGCACGCATCGCGGCCATGGCCACTGCCTCGCCAAAGGCGCTTCTCCGAAATTGATGTTTGCGGAATTGCTGGGAAAAGAAGCCGGATACTGCCGCGGAAAGGGCGGTTCGATGCACATCGCCGACCCCGCCACGGGCAATCTGGGGGCGAACGCCATCGTTGCAGGAAGCGTGGGCATCGCCACCGGTGCCGCGCTCTCCGCCAAAACCCTGAAATCAGGACAAGTCGCCGTTTGCTTCTTCGGCGAAGGCGCGCTCGGCCAGGGCGTGCTGTACGAATGCATGAACCTCGCGCAGCTCTGGAAGCTGCCGGTCATTTACGTCTGCGAAAATAATATGTACACCGAGTACACGCATTTTTCGGAAACCACGGCGGGAGATATTCCTGCGCGGGCCAGCGCGTTCGGAGTGCGCGCGGAAACCGTGGATGGCCAGGACGTTCGTGCGGTACATGCCGTCGCTACCGACCTCGCCGATCGCGCCCGCCGCGGCGAAGGGCCGGCATTTCTTCTCTGCAACACCTACCGCTATCGCGGGCATCACGTCGGAGATATCAATCGTGAATATTACCGCTCGAAAAAAGAAGAGCAGCAATGGTTGGCGGAGAGCGATCCGATTAAAAATTTCGCCGAGTGGCTGAAATCTCAGAAGCACGCCGACGCCAGCACCCTAGGCACGATCGACTCCGAACTGCGAGCTGAAATGGATCAGGCTGTGAAATTTGCCGTCGGCGCGCCGTATCCCGGCGCGGACGAAGTTGATCAGGACGTGTATGCCTGAAACAGGAATTCGTGAAATAACTTTCGCCGAAGCGGTCCGCGAAGCACTTGCAGAGGAAATGCGCCGCGATTCCCGCGTGTTCATCATGGGCGAGGACGTGGCCGAAGCCGGCACTCCCTTCAAAGTGCTTTCCGGCCTCGTGGAAGAGTTCGGCACCGCGCGAGTGGTCGACACGCCAATTTCCGAAGCTGGATTCACCGGCGTGGGAGTGGGCGCAGCGATGACCGGCTTGCGTCCTGTGGTGGACATCATGTTCGGTGATTTCATCACGCTGACCATGGATCAGATGGCGAATCAAGCGGCGAAAGTTCATTACATGTCGGGTGGAAAGTGGAAAGTTCCCATGGTGATGCGCACGACGCTGGGCGCGGCGCGGCGCTCTGCTGCGCAACACTCGCAATCACTGCACGCCTGGTTCAGCCACATCCCCGGATTGAAAGTCGTGCTGCCTGCAACGCCCTATGACGCCAAGGGTTTGCTGAAAAGCGCGATTCGCGACGATAACCCGGTGATTTTTTTCGAAGACAAGATGAGCTTCAAACTGAAGGGCCCGGTGCCTGAAGCGGAATACACGATCCCGCTCGGCGTGGCGGATATCAAGCGCTTGGGGACGGACATCACGCTGCTCGGCACCAGCAGCATGGTGCAAGTCGCGCTGGAAGCAGCCGTTATGCTCGAGCAGGCCGGGATCAGCGCCGAAGTTGTGGACCCACGCACCACCTGGCCGCTCGATGAACACACTTTGATCGAGTCCGTGAAAAAAACATCGCGCGCAATCGTGATTGATGAAGGCTACGGCCGCTACGGTGTTGCCGCCGAAATTGCAGCCACGATCGCCGAAGGCGCGTTTCATTACCTCGACGGCCCGGTGAAGCGCATGGGTGCAATGCACGTGCCGATCCCGTTCTCGCCGCCGCTGGAAGACCTTACCGTCCCCACTGGGAAGACGGTTTTCGACACAGCCATGAAGCTTTGCGGCCGATCTTGATTTCGTAGTGTCAGGAGGATGCCATGGCGTTAGCAACACATGGAACGATGGCGGTTGATTGGGAACAGCGCATTGACTTCGATCGTCTGCGCACGCAACGCCTGCAGCGCGTGAAAGATCTTCTCGCCAAATCGGAAATGGGCGCGATTTTGTGCTTTGACATGAATAACGTCCGCTACATCACGTCCACGCACATCGGTTCCTGGGCGCAGGACAAGATGAGCCGCTTCACGCTGCTCACGCGGAAGAGCGAGCCAATCCTTTGGGATTTCGGCTCCGCCGCCAAGCATCACCAACTGCATTGTCCCTGGCTCGGTGAACGCTCGCGCGCGGGCATTCCTCTGCTGCGCGGCGCGATGTCACCTGAAATGGGCCGCGCCGAAGACGTCGCGAAAAAAATACGCATCGAACTCGAAGAACTCGGCTTGCTGCACGAGCCGCTGGGCGTTGACATCATCGAGCCGCCCATTCTTTTTGCGCTGCAGCGCGAAGGAATCAAGATCGTGGACGGCCAGCAGCTCATGTCCGACGCGCGCGTCATCAAAACCCGCGACGAAATCGCGCTGCTCAATACTTCCGCGATGATGGTGGATGCGGCCTACGACGAACTCTACCGCGCCATGAAGCCCGGCATGAGGGAAAACGAGGCCGTCGGCCTCGTCAGCAAAGTCCTGTACGACCTCGGCTCTGAATACGTCGAAGCCGTGAACGCCATTTCCGGGGAACGCTGCAATCCTCACCCGCACGTATTTTCCGACCGCGTGCTGCGTCCCGGCGATCCCGTGTATTACGACATTCTGCATTCCTACATGGGGTATCGCACCTGCTACTACCGCTGCTTCACCATCGGCTACGCGTCGCACGCCATGATTGACGCCTATAAACGCTGCCGTGAATATCTGGATGCGGCGATTTCGCTGGTTCGTCCCGGCCGCACCACCGGCGAAATCGCGGCGCTGTGGCCGAAAGCGCAGGAATTCGGATTCCCCAACGAAGAAGCGGCGTTCGCTTTGCAATACGGACACGGCATCGGCCTGGCGATCTGGGAAAAGCCCGTCATCAGTCGCTTGGTTTCGCTCGATCATCCCTGCGAGATCAAGCCCGGCATGGTTTTCGCTCTGGAAACTTTCTGGCCCTCGACCGATGGCTGGGCTGCGGCGCGCATCGAAGAAGAAATTGTGGTCACCGAGACAGGCCACGAAGTCATCACGCGTTTCCCGGCGGAGCAATTGATGGTCGCGGGCGCGCACTATTTCACCGTCAACGGGCCCCTGTCGGCGACGCGCGAATCCGAGGCGGCGCCCAGCAAGCGCATCAAGGAAATGGTCGAAGCCAGCGCGAAAATCGAGCGGGTAGGAGCTACCGACTAAGATTTCATTTCTATTGCTTGAGGAATTATGGCTATCAGTGTTGTTATGCCCGCGCTCGAACTGACCCAGGAGACCGGCAAGCTGGTTTCCTGGCGCAAAAAAGAAGGCGACGCCGTCGCCAGGGGCGAGACTTTGCTGGAAGTCGAGACGGACAAGGCCGTCGTCGAAGTGGAAGCGCTCGCCGATGGATATTTGGCCGGCGTGAAAGCGAAGGAAGGCGACGTCATCGCCGTGGGTCGCACGATTGCTTGGATCGTAGATAAGGGCGAACCCGCTCCCGCGGACGAAGCCCCTGCTGCGGCGGCCGCCGGCGTCGCGCCGCCCGTGGCCCGCGCTCGGGCATCGGCAGCTCCATCAGGCGATGCTGCGATTTCCGGCGCGAGGATGAAAATTTCACCCAAAGCACGCCGCCTCGCAAGCGAGCTTCACGTCAACCTCGACAGCGTGCGCGCTTCAGGACCCGGCGGAGAAATTCTCGCGTCAGACGTCGAGGCCGCGGCGAAAGCGCCAGCGCCAAGCGTTGCCGCACCGTCCGCCGGCGCCAAACTCGAATCGCTCACCGCTATCGGCCGGTTGATGGCAGAGCGCACCACGCAAAGCTGGACGACCGTTCCGCATTTCTTCCTGGTCCGCGAAGTGGACGCCAGCGCACTCCAGCAAACGCGCGAAAGACTGACGGCTTCCGCCGACGCAAGCTTGAGCGGCAAAATCACGCACACAGATTTGCTCATCGCGCTCGTCGCGCGCGTCTTGCTGCAGCACCCGCGCTTGAATGCGAGCTGGACGCGCGATGGAATCCAGCTTCATCCTGAAGTGAACATAGCCATCGCGATCGCCGTAAACGACGGCGTGATCGCCTCGGTGATTCCCAGCGCGCACGCCGCGAGCATCGCCGAAATCGCCGCGCAACGCCGCGACCTCGCCGAGCGCGCCAAATCCGGCAAATCGCGCCCGCAGGATTTCGCCGGCGCTACCTTTACCATCAGCAACCTCGGCATGTTCCAGATCGATTCCTTCACCGCGATTATTCCGCCGGCACAGGCCGCAATCCTGGCGGTCGGCGCAATTACCGATCGCGTCGTGGCCATCAACGGCCAGCCCGCCGTCCGCAGCATGATCACCCTCACGCTTTCCTGCGATCATCGCGTTGTGGATGGCGCGCGCGGCGCGCAGTTCCTGAACGATCTGGCGAAAGCAATCGCCGAACCTCGGCAGCTCTTGCGCTGACCACGTCATCCGCGCACCGCGCACTGCTGGAAACGCCAATCTCCTGATTGGCGAATTCACGCCTCCGGCACAAAACGGCCGAAAAACCACCGCCAAGGATGGGTCCTGTTGTTTGTTTTCAGTCATTTGCGCCGATTTTTAATATCACGACTACCGATTAGAATTGCGCAGCGCGCGCCGGCGCCGGGATCATTCTTCTTCAAGAAAAATGCGAGAACGAACATGAGCGAGCAGAGCGCGCCCAGAATCCAAAATGTGTCCATATACGACAGCGCGTGTGCTGGTTGATTCACTGAGCCATAGAACCTGGCAACGGCCTGGTTGTGAGCGTCGGTGGACCGAAGGCCGGAATGATTTTGCCACTAAGCGAGAGTCCCAAGACCAGCTTCCAGTTGCGACGGTTTGCACGTCCCCTCGAGCGGGGGTTTTTGCCACAACTTGGCTTTGGGTGGACGAACGCAAGATGGCTCTAAGCCTGTCACGTTTTCATACCAGTGCTTACCGTTCCCGCTTCTCTTCACTCGACATCAGCGGAATCGGCCACTATTCAGCATTCGACGAGTCATATACTCGACGGGCGCGAAATCGTCGGTGAATACGATTGTTCCCGCGCTGGGGTCAACTTGGGAGATTCTGGCTGCAGCCGACGCCGCCATCCGCATGACGAAGGCGTTGCCCTCATAGCCCTCGAGGCGCGCGCGAATCGACGCCTCCGGCATCACGTGCGAAAAAGCCAGCAGCATGCGGTTCCCGCGGCCAATCGGAAGAACAGCCACTGCCGGGAAAACACGTTTCAAAGTAGCAGCGGCCGAGAGAAGCAATTCCTGATCCTTGCTCACGTCAAACAGGTTCATCATCAATACGCCGTCTGCCGACATGTGCGCACGAACGGCGCTAAAAAACTCGACCGTGACGAGATAGAAAGGAATGTACGGCCCGCCCTGGTAGAGATCGACATGGACGATGTCGTACTTGCTTTCGTTTCGCGCGAGCCAGGGGCGCGCGTCAGCAACGTGAATGTGAAGCAGTTTATCGTCGGGATTCATCCCAAAAAAAAGAGTGGCTGCTTCCACGACTCTTGGATCGATCTCAACAGCGTCGATATTTATGTCGGGCGCGGTGATGCGGGTCGATCTGATGGATCCTCCTCCAGCCATGCCTAAGACCAGCAGACGCTGCGCCGGCGCCAGCAGAGGACCGAGGGCGAAATCATCGTAGTAGTTGCCAGTCCACCCGGCGAGCTCATTTCGGATGGTGTGAACGCCTCCTTCATCGTTCAGTTTGAGGAGCAGCCGTTGACCGTCGCGCACAACACGAACCAGGTTGTATGGAGACTCTTGCACCCAAACAGTGCTGTGAGACCAGGTTGTTGCCGGCACAAACTTCAGCGCCGCTACAATCATCGCGAGTAATACGAGGGCCGCAGGCGCCCGGAAGGCGATGCCCGCCACGGCGATGACGGCGGACAGCGCGCAGATCACCTCCAGCGTCTTCTGTGTGCCGAGCAGGGGAACCAACCAGAAGCTAGTGGCGAGTGTGCCCGCGATGCTGCCGATGGTAGAAAATGCATAGACTTTGCCTGCGACCGACCCAATGTGTCCGGACTGTGCCAACAGACGAATGATGAAGGGGCACGCAGTCGCCATGGCGGTCAGCGGCGGGCCAAAAATAACCAGGCTGGCGAGCACCGTCCCGGTAAAGTCTCCCATTCTGGCGAAGCCTGGGAGCATCGACCGAACCACAAAGAGAATAGCAAGCTGATAGAGGGCGCTTCCGAGGAGCGTGATGTAAAGAGATAGGCTCGTTTGGCTGCGGTCGGCTCCCCAACCGCCGATGGCGTAGCCGATTGCGAGCGCCGCCATGACGACGGAGATCATGCTGCCCCAAACGTAGATCGAATAACCGAAGTAAGGGGCATAGAGCCTGAAGGCGACAAGCTCCAGGGACATGATGATGGCGCCGGTGAAGAATGAGGTGAGCAACCACAGCGCGACCCGAATAAAGCGAACCTTGTACGAGGCAGCGGGCACACGATCTACGCCGCGGCGCGGATCAAGCAGAAGCTTCTCGTGAGTCAAACCGCCCACGGTAAACCTCCGGTCACCAATGAGGCGCTGCGCAGAACTATGGCTTAGCGAATCGCCACGGAGGCGCTCGAGGGGGCCCGAAACTGAAATCAAAACCGGCGGTCAGGCCGGATAACTTCTAAAGGCCTAACTGAACTGCGGGCAGAAGCTCGATAAGCTGGCCGTTCGCGTTAAACACCTGCAATTCAGCGAGCGTACTGTTCGGATTGTGACCACCACTTACCACGACTACCTGCCGTAGGCTTACAGCCTTTGGCTGCGTGTTGAGGCGAAAGCTGAACGTTTGGGCCGGGAGGAGTGTCGCAGTACTTACGGTTTGCGTTACGGCAGCGCCCTCGTCGGTGAGGACCTCGAGGCCCAACGACAGGGTGACGTCAGAAATATTCGTGATTTTCACGACGCCGATGGCATTCGGGCTAAATACATATGGCAAGAAGTAAACAGGTTGCGATTCAATGAGAGTAAAAGCCCTCGACCGCACCGCATAGCCAAAGATCGACATCACTGCCAACACCACGGGAATGACTACCTTCCACGATTTTCTGAGATTTTTCACGGCTGCTCCTTTTGGGCCGTAGCTGATACGGCCCTGATGTGTTTAGCTGGGCCCTAGAAAGTGCTGACTGCGAGGAGGTCGCATCCATCCGCGCCACACTTGCGAACTGTGACTCCCAACTCCGCGGGGGCTTCGGAGCATCGACATCGGTTCACGAATGCATCTCTCGCGTTCGCGAGGCTGGAATCGGATCGGGCGAAAGAAAACAATTCACCTGACCCGGAATCTCAAGTTTGATCTTCCGACTGGCCCATAACGTACACCCGGCCTCCCTCAATAAGCAATGCTAAGTAAAATCAAGGTTCAGGCAACCCGATACCGTCGCGGACGAGGCGCGCCATGTGAAGGAGCTGGTAGAGGCAATCGCTAAAGCCCTCTTGAATAATCCCGACCAGGATCAGGTCCGCGCAATTCAGTCATTTGGATCGACGCGCAACGTTTGCCGAAGCCAAACGGGTTCGGAGGTACAGAGACCTTTCCTTTCACGAAGACGCTGAGTTGAGTTGCGAAGGATATATGCAGAAAACGGGAACGCATGTTCACTGCCCGCTACCAGAGTTCGTGGTGCGAGAACTTGATTCGATCGCAAAGAGAAGCGAGCGCCATTGGTTCTGGACGGGCAACTCCAAACTTTAAGACTGCGATTTCCGATTGGCAAGGGCGCCTTAAGACATTGTTCGACGATGCAAAGGTCAGCGATGGCCATGCGCACCGATTTCGCGATACGTTTGCCGTAGAACTGTTACTCGCAGGCGTGCCTGTTGAACGAGTCTCAATCCTGCTTGGACACGCCAGCATCAAGATAACCGAGAAGCACTACAACCCGTGGATTCGAGAGCGCCAAGAGCAAGCCGAGGCCGATGTTCGACGCACTTGGACGAAGGATTCCATTGTCCTCCTCGAGACGAAGGGTACACCAGAGGTACGTGGAACAGCGGAGGTCGTGAACTAAATGAAAACAAAACACAAAGAATGGCGGAGGGGGTGGGATTCGAACCCACGAGACCCTTTCGGGCCTAACGGTTTTCAAGACCGCCGGAGTCAACCGCTTTCCTACCCCTCCGAAATTCATTTGGTCATTGTAACTTACAGTCCGGTCTAACTGCCGCTCGATTTCGCTCGGATGGCATTTGCCGACTACTCGCCATTGCCATTCAACCCAAAGGGAGAGCGCGGCACCGGCGGATGAAGCGCTCACGGCCATCGAGGATTTGGGCAAGAACTCTGGGGAAGGATGTCATTTCCAAACGTTTCTGACATATGGTAGAATACTGTCAGAGGGAATTCTGCGATGAAGTCAAAAACACGCATGCGTGTCAACGAAAACGGCCGCGTTGTCATTCCTGCTTCTTTTCGCAAGGCGCTTGGCATCAGCATAGGAGACGAAGTGATCCTGCGAATCGTAGACGACGAATTGCGTATCACAACATTGAGGAGGCGGTTGCAGCGGGCCCAACGCCTGGTCCGCAAACACGTAAAGCCAAGTACCTCTCTGGTTGACGAATTGATCGCCGAGCGGCACGAGGCCGCACGAAATGAATAGGATCGTGGTGGACGCTTCCGCCCTGCTCGCGGTACTGAATCAGGAAGCTGGGGCAGAAAGACTGACGCCAGAACTCCTGAACGCAGCGGCCAGTAGCACTGTCAACCTGGCCGAAGTGCAAGGCAAGCTTGTTGACCGGGGCCTAAGCACCGACGACGCGTGGGAAGCCACGCTAAGTCCGATCCGGGAAGCTGTCAGTTTTACTCCTGAGCATGCCCGGCTCGCCGGCGACTTGCTGAAACAAACTCGTCCATCTGGCCTGTCGATGGGGGATCGAGCGTGTCTAGCCCTGGGGATCGCCTTGAAGGCTCCCGTATATACCGCAGACCGATCATGGAAAAACCTCAAGATTGGAATTCGAATTCACGTCATCCGATAATCGCGATTGCAGATTGCGGCGCTGGGCGGCTAGAAAATCCAACGGTCACCAAAGTGTCACTAAAACTGGCGCAAAACCGGCACAAGCCAGCAAAATTCAGAAAATTGAAAGTGGCGCTATCTGACGGCTGGCGAAGGGATTTGGTTGGATTTTGTGTCAGATAGCAATACGTCGATTTAATTTTTCAAGTTCACCGGTTTCAACCGGTCTTTCACTGATCAATTTGAATCTATTCCCATCTTGACCCCTGCTTTGATGCGAAGAGGCAATCCCGGACAGAAGGAAAGGAAATGTGTCATGAA
>Ga0210394_10000847_pt1 | contig 55983 bp, 40 predicted proteins | sample IncBWC12MmetaG_FD_160121 | JGI IMG/M metagenome (GOLD analysis project Ga0210394, IMG submission 160121) | Forest soil microbial communities from Barre Woods Harvard Forest LTER site, Petersham, Massachusetts, United States - Inc-BW-C-12-M | ecosystem: Environmental > Terrestrial > Soil >...
AAGATTCTCTTCAGCCAAAGACTGCAGGATCGAGATCGGAGAAGAATTCGCGGTGAAGCGCCCGCGCTGCCTCGGGCAGATCCTGCGAATTCACGACCACGCCAAGATTGAGTCTTGATGCACCCTGCGAAATCATGCGCACGTTGATGCACTTCAGCGCATCAAAGACGCGGGCCGCGACACCCGGGGTATGGCGGATGTTTTCGCCTACTGCGCATAGAATGGCTTGCTCACCTTCGAGCGAGACTTCCGTGAAAGGAGCTAGTGCCGAACAGATTTCTGAGAGACGCGCGTCGTTATCGATCGTCAGAGACACGCTCACCTCGGAGGTCGATACCATATCGATTGCGGTTTCGTACCGATCGAAGACTTCGAAGATTCGCCGGAGAAACCCGTGAGCCATTAGCATTCGATTAGAACGGATGTTGATAACGGTGACTCCGCGCTTGCACGCCACCGATTTGAGGACGTTTGCACAGGGAACCGGGTCGGCAACAATCATGGTACCCGTTGCGTCTGGTCTGCGCGAATTGAGGATGCGGACCGGAATGTTTTTCTCCCTCGCCGGACCAATTGTTGCGGGGTGCAGGACCTTTGCTCCGAAATAGGCCAATTCGGCGGCCTCATCGAACGAAATTGTCCGAACCGGACGCGCGTCGGATACGAGATTCGGATCGCAGGTGAGCAGCCCGTCCACGTCCGTCCAGATCTGGATTTCCTCAGCATCGATTGCTGCGCCCACGAGCGACGCGCTGAAATCCGATCCGCCTCGTCCCAAGGTCGTCGGAGTGCCATCGCGGGTCGCGCCGATGAAACCGCCCAGCACGGCCACGCATCCGCCCGGGAGCCCCTGAATCGCCGCCGAGATCTTCGAATACGTCTCCGGAATAACGGGCGCGGCGTGTGTAAAATTCGAATCGGTGACAATCACGCGCTGTGAGTCGACCTGCGTGGCAGGAATGCCCTGATTTCGAAAGGCGAGTGCCACAACGTGACTGGAGAGCAGCTCGCCATAACTCGCAATAGAGTCGCGCAGCCGCGGAGTCAGCTCTCCCCGCGATCCAAGACCTTTTGCCGATTCGCGAAGCGCCCTAAAATACCGTTCAAGATTGCTTTCGAGTTCTGGTTGGTCGCCCGGCGCCACGAGCGAAAAAGCTTCATGGGCGTGAAACTGTTCGAGCGATTGAATGCGGTCCATTGCTTCCGCTTGATTTCCTCTGGCTGCGTCCTCCGCAATGGCCAGCAGGGCGTTCGTGGTCTTCCCCATTGCGGAGACTACCACGACCGGACCAAGATGGAGTCGTGCCTTCACGATCTCAGCGGCGCGGAGGATCGCCGCTGAGGATTCCAGTGAAGTGCCTCCGAATTTGGTCACAATCATCGTGAAGACCTCTGCGAGAGTTCGCCATCGGCATCCAGTTTCGTTGTTGCCGCTCGACTCGATGTCCACAACCTGGGATATGTTAATTCAAGCAAGCTAGTTTTGTACGGGATGCTCTGACCCAATTCTCCGAGTTCAATCCCGCACATTCTAATGCTTTTTGGTTCAGCTCCCGGCTGGCACAGAACATCACCAGCGGAAGAGACAACAGCTTGGCAATAGCGGACCAGCGGGCTGTCTGCTTTTGCTTCCACATTGGCGTGCGCGCTGTCATGCAACACCTCTGTCCAACGTGAGAGGGAAGCTACACTCGGACGCCCGCTGTGTAAAGTCCGCGCTCCCTCCATCGCTTGTCCACTTCCGCGCCCTAGAACGATTTTCCGCCGCCGGCCCACTGGCAAATCGCAGAGTCTGGCGGCGATTAAAAGGCAAAGTTTCGACGGAAGGTACAGATCCTTATCGGAGAGCTTCAACGACTGGCCTTGCGACAGTCTTGACAGATGAACCTTGAGGCTTTGGCCGACTACAAAATCGTCTACAGCGTTGTAGACGAAAAACCAGAAGTCACGTGGAAGTGCTTGAAAAGATTAGTCGGGGCGAAAGGATTTGAACCTTCGACCTCCTGGTCCCGAACCAGTGGACAAAATCACATAAGTCGCTGTCCTGGCGTCACTTATTGGTTTTCGGGCCGCTCTCTGATGGACAAGTCGGGCAAGTCATTGCCGAACGCTCGCAAGAATCCTGGAAGAATCGATTCGCAACCCGCTTGCCCTTACAGCCCTTCGGCTAACAGTTGCGGCGCTGGTCTTTAATACCATGTGCGACGATTTGCTATCGTGTTGATTGTTGATTTTCCACTCTAGTGCGGCGCGATCTGTCTGCCTGCCCGACTACTACCGTCTGCTATGGTCTTCGAAAATAGGGCACAGTGTTTAGCGAAGTAATTCTTTCTGGAAATCGAGGCCAGGGTAGATCACCCCGCCCACCATCGACAATGGCCAAAGGGCCTGCGAGCCGACAAGATTTCCTTTTGCATACGCTACCCTCGCTTATACATTTTCATCGTTCGTTGTGGTCTCTCGGATTTTTAGGTGATCGGTGCGGCCACCTCAGCTCGGGAACTCTCCTCCGACTCGTGGATCCAGAGAACGGGACCGGTTGAAAGTGTTGTACGAGGTAAAGCAGAAGCATCTGACGCAGGTAGCGGCAGCCGAACGGCTTAAAGTAAGCGACCGCCAGGTGCGGCGGATGCTGCTCCGTCTTCGCGAACGAGGAGATCATTCCGTGGTTCACGGACTGCGCGGCCGGCCATCGAACCGCAAGCCGTCATTACCACAGGCGGATGCGGCCGCTGAGGCCGCCGGAGGCGAGCCAGCGGCCATCGTGGCTGTAGGCGATGGCGTAGAGATCGCCGAAGCGATCCACGTCGAAGCGGTCGAGCACAACCTGCTTGTTCACATCCCAAAACGTAACAAAGGAGTTCCCACGGGGATTCGAGGGCCATTCGGCGCCGGCAAGGACTGCTCCATCTGGTTTAAAGGCAAGCATGTGGATGTTCCCGCGATATTTTTCAAAGGCGGATACCGCACTCATGATTTCAAGATCCCAAACACGAATACCGCCATAATGGGATGCTTTGGACTGATGGTTGCGGGAGGCACCCGAGGCGAGGAACTTGCCATCGGGGCTGAAAGCGAGGGATTCCACGCGCGCATTTACTTCCGGGAGAGAGCGGACCAGCTTTCCCGTTTGCGGATCCCCGAGGCGCACGGACCCGTCGTCCGAGGCGGATGCGAGAAGGCGGCCATCGGGACTGAAGGCAACAGCGTTTACCTTGTCAGTGTGCCCGGAGAGCTTCTGGAGCGGGTTGCCGGAGTGGACGTCCCAAAGGATGACAGAGGTGTCCCAGCTGGAGGAGGCGAGAGTTAGACCGTCGGGACTGAAAGTGACACACGTTACGCCGCCGATGTGTCCGGAAAGAGTGCGAATTTCGTTTCCGGTGGAGGTGTCCCAGAGCTTGATGGTTTTGTCGAGGCTGCCTGAAGCGAGGATTTTGCCATCAGGGCTGAACGCAAGACTTTTAACAATTTGGAGGTGCCCGCTCATTGTACGAAGCACCTCGTTCCTGGAAACGTCGAAGAGGTGGATTTGCTTGTCGCCGGTTCCGGCAGCGAGCCATTGGGAGGTGGGACTAAAAGCCAACGAGAAAACGGCGCCGAAGTTGCCGCTCAATTCCAAGCGAGGAGCGGACAGCGGAGGAGGAGCAGGACGGGGCGGAGGTGGAGGAAGACCGCAAGCGGACCAAAGGACCACAAGAATGCCAACCGATCCCAGGGTGATGAGAGCCTGAGACCAAAAGGGGAAACGACTGAATCTTTCGAATGGCCTTGCTGTGAGACTCATACAAGCTCCTCCTGGTCAAGGATCCACATGCGGGGCAAGAGGAAAGGGTGAAGCGGAAGCCAGGGAAGCTGGAGAAATCGCGGCACGGCGCAGAGGAGCGAGGCGGGTAGTTTCCAGGTCGTCGCGATAGAAGAGGTTGTAAGTATCAAAAGGAATCAAGCGACCGTCGGGATGAACGATGTGAATGCAGGATTTCTTGACGGAGCGAACGTCGAAAGCGTGGGCGTCGAGAAATTGGACGATGAGCACTCGGAAAATATTTTTGTAGGTTAACTCGGGAGGAGCGTCCACGCGCGGGAGGCAGCAGAGCAGATCGCGGAGGGAGGCAGCGCCGGACTCCGGAGAATGATTGGTCGAAAAGACTTTAAACAGACAATCGCGGACTCCCGGCTCTTCTTCATAGACGATGGTGTTGCGCGCGCCGTTGATGAGAACCTGGGGTTCCATGATTCCCGTCAAGGGGACGACCTTGCCGCCGATTTTCAGTGCGTAGGCCATGGCCAAGGAATCGGGATGGCAAGGAACGGGAATCACGTCTTCGGCGCGAAAAACGTTTGTTTGCTCCAAAATTTTTCGGCGAACTTCGGTGAGAGTGAGCCTGTCGGTGGCAGGGTCGAAATTTTCGAGGCGACCGGCGTCCTGGATGGGCTGGAGGGTGACTCCGCGGACGCACGGCTGAGTAAGCGCAAAGTCAATTACTTTGCCGATTTCGGCATCGTTCAGACCCTTCTTCAGGGTCACGACGAGCGTGGTAGAGATCTCGTACTTATTCAGATTTTCGAGGGCGCGCTGGCGCACGCCACGAAGATCCCCTCCACGCAGGTCAAGGAGGGCTTCGCGCTCAAAAGAATCGAACTGCAGGTATATTTCGAAGCCTGATGGATACTCCGCCAGGCGCTTCACAAATTCTTCATCCTGGGCGATGCGAAGACCGTTGGTGTTCACCATCAGGTGGCGGATAGGGCGCGCCTGGGCCATTTTCAAAATGGTGAAAAAATCAGGATGGAGAGTCGGCTCGCCGCCGGAGAGCTGCACAACGTCCGGCTTGCCTTCGTTGCGCACAACGGCATCCAACATTTTCTCGATGAGGGCGAGGGGACGGTGTTCGGTGCGCTCGGGACCGCTGCCCGCGTAACACACGGGGCAGCGCAGGTTGCAGGAGTCGGTGAGTTCGACCAAGGTCAGGCAGGAATGCTGTTCGTGTTCGGTGCACAAACCGCAATCGTAGGGACAGCCCCACTTCAACGGGGTGTTGTAAACCTGGGGCATTTCCGGGCGCTTGAGGAAAACTTCGCGGCAGCGGCGGTAGTAGTCGACGTCATCGGCTACGAGGACGCGCTCGGCGCCGTGTTCCGGGCAGCGCTTGAGCAAGAACACCTTGTCGTCCTGAAAGACAATCTTGCCTTCCAGCTTGCGAAAGCAAGTCGAGCAGATGGTGAGCGCGACGTCATAGAACAAATAGGGGCGCACGCGGGCAGTCATGGCTGTTGGCTCCTGGAGCGCAGGATATGCAAGACAAGCGCCACGATCGCCCAGATGATCCCCGCTAGAAACGCAACGATTCCGGCGATCATTCCGCATGCAAACAGCGTGTTTATCGGCTTGCTGGGGCCATTGAAATTGAGCGTGTCGGCAAATCCAAAGCAGGAGCCGCCGGCGAGCAGGGCTCCGCAAGAAATCGTAAGCACAATTGCAACGAGGCGGGATTTCCTGACAGGTGGAGGAGGAGGACCGACAGTGCGGAAGTTTGGCAGTTCGGTCACGAGGTCTCCTCCGATTGCGAAAGAGACGCCGCGGCGGAGGAGGCCGGCGCCATCGCCACGCGGCACCAGCGATGAAGGTCCGGCGAATAATAGAGCAGCATGGCCACGCAAGCCCATTGAATGGAGGACAAGCGCAGAAAAACGCGAACATCGGGCTTTAGGAAATCGATCGCCAGGCGAAACGAGAAATAGCCAACCATGAAGATTTTGAACAGATCGCCGTTGGGAAAGGGTTGGCGAGAGACACTCCACAGAAGAACGGCAAGCGCCAGCACGAAGATGATTTCGTAAATTTGAGTCGGATGGCGCGGGACACCGTCTCCGAAATTGACCGCCCAGGGCAGCGAGGTGGCGGAGCCGACGGTGTGATCTTCCAGACCGGTCAGAAAGCACCCGATACGTCCGATGGCAATTCCGATGCAGAGCGGGATGGCAAACAAGTCGCCAGTTCGTTGGACAACTCCAATCCGTCTTTTGGTCCATTCGACGGCAAGTAATCCGCCGATGAGGGCGCCCACTATGGTCTTGCCACTCATCAGGAACGACGGATCGTTCCAGTTCGCCAACGTCAAGCGTGGATCTTCAAACCAATAGAGCAATTTGCTGCCAAGAACGGCGCCGACGGCGGCAGCAGCAATGACCCACCAGCGGTTGGCATCGTCGATGGCGTCTCCCATTTGTTTGCGAAGCCACACATACACTCTGAACGCCACAACGTATGCGAGGCTTTCAAATACAAGATGCGGATGGAGCCGGACGGACCCGAGGTGAAGATAGAAAGGAAATGACATTACGGGGTGTCTGCACTTGTTGCGCGCCAGGTTACGCCCCGATTCGGAGAGAGTCAACGCACGTGGCAGGTGGCGCAGGTGGCCCGGGCTTCGCATTGTGCTCTGGAATTGCATCGGTCTTCTTCGGCTGGGCAAGAATCCTTCCATTGCGACGGAGGCCGGCTATTGCTGGCAGACTCGGAGTTGGAGTTGTTCGAGGTTGGTGCGGAGTTCGGAAAGGCACCAAGAACCGCCGGCCGAGCGAGACATACGAACCTTCTAATTAACCTTAAGTTCCACTCCGTCAGGGAAAAGCGATCAGCCCCGTCTGTCTCTCTACTTCTCTTACTTCTTCCTCCCTCTTTCCTCTTCCTCCCTCTTTCTCCTTCTTCCCTACTTCAGACGCACCTGGTTCAGTAAGCATTGCGGCCCAAGCCAATCACTGCACTTTTTTGGCAGCTTTTCCCCAATCATAAGTGACAGAGGGATGGCACGACTTTCCGGTGGCTGCGAACGTGGCGGTGCCGGAATTCTTCCCAGGAACGTCGGCGTGGACTTCGGTAGCGAATTCTCCCAAGACAGAAGCTAGTTGAGTGCCAGCGGTCTGGTCTTTTTCGAAGCTCGAGGAAGTGGTTACATTCTCGCCCGGTTCAAAACCGGAACCATGAACGACGAAGGAGGTAAATCTGGTGTTTTCGAGATTGACGTTCAAAGTGCATTTTCCGTCCTGGGCTTGGATCGGGAAAGGATAGGCGCGAGCATAAGCTCGCACCGTGCCGTCCGTCGCTACGACGGCAAAGTCTACCGGCTCCCCATTATGGTAGTTATCGACATCGAGTGAAGCCCGTTCGAGGGGAAAGCAACGCGAACCCGCAACGGGAGGATCGCCGGGTTGCGATTGCCCCGGACAGACCAGCGCTCCCGTCGCGTTGGCCAAATAGCCAGACAAAAGGACCCGAGTTTTATGATCTCCTGATAGCATCATCCAGAGGGAATAGGTCTTTCCCGCGGGGAAGCCGGAGCTCTCGAGATGGTAGGTGATTGTGGCGCCGTGCCTGCCCTGCTTTCGTTCCGCCTCCTTCAACTCCAAGTGAGCACCGGGCGCGGGATGGTATCCCCAGTTCGTGTAATCAACTGGAGGCGTGTCCTGAGCGGAGCTGAGTGCGATTTGCGAAGACGCGGGAGCCGGTTGCCCCTGCGGGGACTGCGTGGAAGACGAGGCGGGTAGTGGCGAGGATTGTGGGTCTGCCGACAATCGGTCCTCGAATGAGCTTAATGGATCCAGGGCACACGCGCTTTTTGAACCTGGAGCAAAGAGTGTCCCCAACAGCCCGCAGAGAATCGCACCTAATTTGATTTTTCCTGTCATATAGCCTCTTCGCATTGCTTAACAAAAATTGCCCCAGATTATCGGTGACTTGATGTCCCAACAGGCGCTCTTACTTCCTTTTCCGGAGACGAGCCCGCATGGCAGCGTACGACGCACGCGTTCGACGAGACTGTACCGTCTGAAAGGTGACGTCGCATGCGTTGCCGGTTCCCGCATTAATGGCGGACGCAAAGACTGAGTAGAAATTAATCACGTTCCGTGGCTGCGAGAGATCGATATCGAGAAAGGGAAAAGCGTCAAGCGCACCGCCGTCAAACAGATCCATACCGTCGTTTTGCAGCGTGAGCACGGAATCGCACAGGGCTCCCTCCGGCATTACCGCTACCATCCGGGGATGGGCGGCAGTGCTGTAGTCGAAGCCATAAAGAATTCCGCCGTCGGCCCACGTTCCCACGTAGGCAACCTTGTTGGTGAATGTAATCCCGTCGGCGATCGCCGACGCCGTGGTAATCCCAGCCGCCGGCAGGATTGCCTGCCCAACTTGAACCGGCTGTGAGGGGTTCGCTATGTTGGCGATCACCATGCCCTGGTCAGAAGTCGCGAGAAGCACGAGGGTTCCATCGATGGCGACATCCCCGATCGCAGTCGCAGGCTGGAACTGCGATAGAAGAGTCGGGGCGGACGGGTTTGCCAGGCTGTAAGTCAGAAGACCGCTGGTGTCGTCGGCTATAAACAACAGGTTATTACTGGCGCGAATTGTGATTGCAGGGGAAGGTATCGTTTGACTCGAAACTTGTACTGGAGCAGCGGACTGCGAGATGTTGAAAGCGACCAGATGACCGTCTGCTGTACCCTCGTACAGATAATTGCCCGATATGCTGAGCGCGCTCACAGCTCCCGTCATCGAAGTGATCTGCACCGGAGATGCAGGATTGGAAATATCGACGACGAGAAGGGATTGATCGGTGCCGACATACATTGTGCTTCCCGTCGCTTGGACCGCAATGGGATTGGCTGACCCAGTGTCGAATTCGCTCACTTCAGAAAGCGGATTGGTGGTCAGATCGAGGATCGAAACGAACGCATTGTGGTCGGTTTCCGTCGCTTCGAACAGATGTGACTGGTAGATGAGCTGATCGTAAACGACAGAAGCTAGAAAGGGCCCCAGCGGCGTGGCCTTGACTAGTGCGCCTCCCGTAGGACTCGCGTCGAACTCTCGAATGTCGCCGTTGCCGGTGATTACGTACTGACCGGCCCACGCCCCCGTCGATCCGGAGGTGGGATCGAAGAGCACTCCGGTCAGCTTGGGCTGCGAAAGGTCGGTAAGATCCGTCACCAGCAAGCCGAGACTACCCGTGAGCAGTTGCGTGCCGTTGAAACCGACCGGGTTGCCCGTGGCCAGCGGCGGTAGAGTCGAAACCTGCACCGGAAGTCCACTGGATACATCGAAGATTTCGGCGCCAACAACGAGGATGCTCCCCAGAAACGAACTGTAGGAGAAAGGGGCAGAAATCGTTTGCGCTTGCAACAGAGAAGGAGGACTCGTCGTCAAGTCGAATGTATCCAATTCGGTCGAAGCGGACGAAGTGTGGGCGTTTACCAAGTTGAGGACAAACAATCGAGTGTCGGTTCCCATGGGCAGCGACGTTACCGAGGAGGAAGGCCCCGCCCCAGTCGGACCCGGGAGTTGAAAGTTGGTCTGCACGATGTTGCCGCTGCGAAGGTCGAATTGCTCGACCGTGACCTGATCTTGAGAGCCCGACCAGCCGGTGGCTGGCCAGACCCAGACAATTCCGTCGAAATTGCTTACGTTACTTACTGGCGGGATCGCTGCTTCCGCAATCAGCATGGGCGTCGTCCCAGAGATATAAAATACCGCGATGAGGCCGCCTCCGACCTGATACATATATTGTCCGCTCGTATACATGGGGCTCCGCAACGCAGTCTCCACGGCGTCAACCCAGACGGGATGAATGGGATCGGAGATGTCGTACACATCGATCCAAAAGTAGGTTCGATCGACAGGATCAGCCAGATTTCCGCTGGCCAGGGCATATAAGTGGGTGCCCGAAACTGCGACTTGCTCGTTGGCGGTTCCGAGCGGCAGCGGCAGCGTGTAGTCGATGTAGTCTGAGACTTCGCTAACGACGCCGGGGACGCCACCTGTCACGCCCACGGTCGCGTTTTCCGTTGCGCCGTTCAGGGTCGCAGACACCGGGATGCCGCCTGAACTGGCAATTGTTGTTCCCGCCGTGTACAGTCCGTTAGGTGTCAGCGAACCTCCCCCGGCCAACTCCGTCCACGTCGCACCTCTGAGAACCGACTGCAGTAGCAGCGATCCTGCAAGAGCCACTGACGCGGGATACGGCGTAATGCGGAAGGGATGTAGTCCCAGAATCTCGCTTTGGCAAATTTGCGTAGCCGAGATGCATCCCTGGATGTGCGCAAAGGTGTCACTGGGCACACCGCCGGGGGCTTGGTAGTTCCCGCTCCCATCGATCGTACCCACATCGGCGGTCCACTCGATAGTCTGCGCGCTGGGCATTCCCAGGATCCGGTAAGAGAACTGCGTGGATTCTCCCGTCGAGAGGTCGCGATTAGCCGCGCGAATCCGCAGCGCGGGAATTCGGGTGAACTGCAAGCTGTTCGTCACTACGGGCGCGAAACCGGGAAGTTGAGTGATGACCGACACAGGCCCGCTTACAGCAGACAACGGGACCGGTATTTCCGTGCCGAACGTGGGCACGGGGAGAATCAAATTGTTCGGACCCGTGAATTGAATGCCTATTACGGAGTCTAGGTTTGTTCCATTGATGTCGATCATGTCGCCGGCCTGCGCCGGGTTTGGGGACAGGCTCGTAATGACTGGCGTGGGGAAAACCTGGACTGCCGCGGTCGAAGATTTTGAAGGATCCGCGACGCTGGTCACGGTGATGTTAATCGGCGTCGGATCGGTCAGATTGTTTGGCGGCGTATACAACCCACCCGGGAAAATCGTGCCATAATTTGGTAATATGACCCCAGCCGGACCCACCGACCAGGTGACTGCGGAATTGAAGTTTCCGACGCCGATTACGTTGACCGTAAAGGTCTGCGTCTGGCTAGCGGGCATGTTCACACTTGTGGGAGTGACATTGACGGAGATTATGCCTAACGGAGGCGCCATGACCGTCGCAACAGCGGTTCCAGACTTGGTCGTATCCTGTACGCTGGTCGCCGTGATGGTCACGCTGGCAGGATTGGGGATTACGTCGGGCGCCGTGTAGAAGGCACTCGGACCGGTGCCCATCGTCCCAACGGCCGAATTACCTCCGGGGACGCCATTGACGGACCAGGTCACGTTGGGATTAATGTTGCCGGTACCTTGCACGGTAGCCATGAACAGCTGGTTCCCACCTGCGTAAACATTTTGAGCTTGCGGGGCAATCGTTACACCACTGACCAGGCCGACGACAAGATTGGCCTGCGCAGTCCCGGACTTCGTAGAGTCCTGGGTGCTAACGGCGTTGATGGTCACCGTGAAGGCAGCGTTAAAGTTTGCTGGAGCGCTATAGTTTCCACCGGTGGAGATCGTGCCGATGGACAGGTTCCCGCCGGGGACTTCGTTTACCAGCCAGACCACGGCTGTGCTGAAGTTACCCGTTCCAGAGACCTCAGCACTGAACAGCTGCTGTTGCCCGGCAGCGATAGTTGGGTTTTGCGGCGATACACTCACTGCTGTGATGATGGGCGCCGACTGAATGCTGGCTCCGCCCCCGCAGCCTTGCGCCAGGGTGATCGCCAGAAGCAAGCCGATGACTGAAACGAAACGACCGATCTGCAAAGCCGCCTCAGAGGCCTTCATTGCCAAACTCTCCCAAGCTGAAAAATCTCCCCCAAAACGTCTGTCGAGCCGCGGGTGAGGTCGCTGTACCGGGTTTGCCGATCAGGGGACCTTACGAGTGACCGTTATTGCGAGAGGTGTGCCATCTACAGTGAAAGGGGAGCCGGGAACAGCCGTAAGCGCGCCAGTGCTTGCGTTTATGGCAAACGCATAAACAGAGGGCGCTTGGTACGAAAGCCCGCTTCCCACGTAGAGAAATCTGCCTGAAGGGTCTATAGCCAGTGGCGTTGGACTGAAGACAGGCACAATAATCGGAAATCCGGGAAGTATGGTAAGGGCGCCGGTGCTCGGATTGATGGCAAAGCCCGAGACACCGGCGTTAAAATCCAGCACATATAGAAAGCGGCCTAATGGGTCCGCGACTAAGTCCGAAGGAGCGTTGTTTCCACCTACTACGAACGGAGAACCCGGCACTGGATTGAGCGCACCTGAGGCTGGTGTGATGCTGAATCCTGAAATGTCCGAAGCATAGTAGTTCGCGGTGTAGAGAAAATCTCCCTGAGACTCTACAGCCACCTCGCGCGGACCCCCTGTGGGGTTTGTAGTCGTCAAAAACGGCGACCCAGCAACCTGATTTAACCTGCCCTGAGAGGTTATCGAGAAAGCGCTGACATATCCAAAACCGTTTGATCCAAAGAGGAAGCCCGCGACAGGATCCGTGGCGACCGCGTTACAGAGGCCGCCCGCATCCAGGGGCGGCGCCGCGCAGGATGCCTGAGAAATCGGAGTTAACGCTCCGGTTGCGACATCGATGCTAAAACCCGAAATGCTATTGCCGTTTGAGTCGCCACCAGAATCGGCGGTATAGACGAAATTACCAGTTGAATCGACGGAGATTGAGACGGGATAAATCCCACCCGTGAAAGGTGATCCGGGGACTGGAGTGAGCGCGCCCGTGGAGGGGCTGATGGTGAAAGCAGATATGTTGTTGGAGGGTGTGATAACGCCCAGGTTGCTGGTTTCGTATAAAAACCTACTCGAGGGATCGCTCGCTACTGCCGTTGGCTGCGCTCCCGCATTGAATGGAGAACCCGGAACTGGGGTAAGCACGCCGGTATTCGGATCAACCGAAAAGGCCGAGATGTTTCCCGCGGTCAGGCTAACTCCGATACCGTTTGCGACGTAGACAAAGCCTGGTATTGCTGCACCCTCGATCGTAAATGAGAAGGAGTTTGAGACGCCTCCGCCGGGTGCTGAGTTCACCACATCGATCTGTGCCGTACCGACCGCGGCGATATCTGCGGCCGAAACCGTGGTAGTCAACTCCGTGGCGCTCACTTCAGTGGTTGTCAACGCGCTACCATTCCAATTGATACTCGAGCTGGAGACGAAGCCCGAGCCGGTAACCGTGAGCGTGAAACTTGCCCCACCTGCGTTGGCGCTTTGCGGCGTGAGCGACGAAATCGCGGGAACCGGGTTGGACGAAATTGGAGGCGGAACTATTCCTGCGCCGGAGCTGCCGCCACATGAGCCAATCATGAAGGAGATGAAAACGGTTGCAACCGTCATGAGTCTGAGTCTGTGAACATCTTGTTTCCGGGCCGTCTGCTGGCCTGACTTCTCCTGTAGGGTCATGGCCTCGTCGATGAAACTCGAGAACCTTTTGGGGTCCCTCTTCGAATTCATTTAAACCACCTCGATCTTCTGTCCCAATTGCAGTACGCTCAAATTTGCCCAGGATCAAACAGAACTGGTCCGTCCCCATCTACCGCCAAATGGTCAAAAATCTCGAACAACCGCCGCGGGACGACACGGGATCGTAACCCGTGAATAGCGCGTAAGCCGCCCGTAGAACCCTTTGCCAGTGGAGATGCGGACGCGCGTTTGTGCGCCCTTGGCTTCGAGGCCGGCGGTGACACTCTCACCGCCGGAGCCGCCGTGCTGGGAATTGGCGTAAATGTGTTGGCGCTTGCACTCGAAGCGGGTTGCGGTGGCCTCCTTCACCTCGCAGCCGACATTTGCCATGGCGGGCTTCAGGGCCGCGAGAACTTTGTCCATTTCGAAGGGAATCACCTCATCTAATTCAGGGCGGATTTGATCCCCGAACCAACCCGCAGAGCGCGGCAAGCGGAATTGCTGAAGAAGGCCCCGACCGTCGGCGGGATGCTGTTGATAGGCTTCGAGGGCGGCAGAAAACTGTGCTTTGAAGCCGTCGGCTGTTGGCGGATAACTGGGCGGCGGCAATTGCTGCGGAGTCTGAGTTGAAGAGCCGCAGGGAACGGCAGCAGATAGTGCGGCCAGCAGTCCGCAGAGGATCGCTACCAATTTGCTTTCGCCTGCCATAGGCCTCCGCTTGCCTTCAGTTTTTGTCCACACGATAAATCATTTCGCTAGTCGGCCAAAGGGCACCGGCGACGGCACCGAGCACGAGGGCGGGAGCGGCGAATATCGCTGCCTGCTGGCCGCGTGTGAGATAAAAAAAACAATTGGAAGGCATCATGCATGGACCGCCGGTAGCCGCGCCTATACCCGCTCCAAGGCCGGCGCCGATTCCGGCACCGATGAAGGTGTTGCGCAGGCGATGGTTGTTTTTCATCAGGCGGACGATGCGGACGTCCTGCCTCTCGATGCTCTGCTCGCCGGATTTCTTCTGCAGTGTGATTGTGGAATCGGTGACACTCGAGAACTTTCCGGAGTCTTTCCTGGAGTTTGTTTCGACCACTTGGATCTTCTGGCCGCGTCGCAGCGCGCTCAAGTTGTCCCAGGATGATCGACCTGGCTGGGATGATTTGACGGCCTGCGCCGACGCCGAACAAGCAAATGTAAGGAGGCACAGCGTAATCGCCATCTTTCTCATGATTGGCTTCCTCTATTTCCAGATAAAATTTCGATTAACCCGCAAGTCGCATCTGAAATAGGTCAAGGGGTAGAGGCAGGTCCAGTGACTGGCGTACAATCGTTCGTTGGTGGCAGCGCCACTCCCACCGGAGTGTTCAGCGAAGGCGAGTTGTTGAAATCGAACATATCCTCGAGCGCAAAAGCATGCTGGTCACGTTTTGTAAGATACTGCCGGACCGCGGCATCTCCATTTTCCTGTGCCGTTGTTGTCAAGAACCGCTTTTCGATAAACGCGAGCAGAGAGGTGTGATCGCCCACGGTGTGCGAGACGTAGTGCTGCTTTGAGAACGGCGAGACGGCTAGGAACGGGACGCGAAACCCATACTGGTCAAAACTAGGGCAGTTAACGGGATAGGGACCGGTAGGATTGGCTGCGAATTCCGGACAGAGCAGGCCCGCATCGATCACGCTCGTATCCGTAGCGCTAAACGGGTTAACTGAACATTCGGCACCTCCGCCGGGCTGCTCGCTTGAGGGGGGATTGGAAAGATCGGCGCACTGACCGGGCGATATGCCGTCGGGCGTGCGAGAAAATCCTTGGCGAGCAGGGGGCGGCGCCACGTGATCATAGTAGCCGCCGTGTTCGTCGTAGGTGATGAAGACAACGGAATCCTGCCAATACGGGCCGTTGCGGACCGCGGTAAGTACTTGAGAGATGTAAGCCTGACCGCGCTGAATGTCAGTTGGAGGATGCTCGTCGTTTTCCGACTGAGTGCCAAACAGACCGAAATTCGGATCCACGAACGCCACCTCCGGAAGCGATCCATACCCTGGCGTTCCCGCAGTCTGCGCAAGAAAGACGTTCAGCGGCAGGAAATGCGGGTCTACTCCGGTCGCCCCAAACAAACGAAAGCTGGCTCCCTGCGGCGCGTCCTGAAAGTAGTCTGCCCAGGAGACATTATTTTTATCTAGCAAATCAAAAATCGTTCCGGTAATTGGCTTGTAGCCTCCCGGAGGAGGAAAAATCTCGTTTGTGGTCAAGTGGCCAAAGGAAGTTGCGGCCATGAAATACGAGCGGTTGGGGAACGTGGGTCCGAGGACGGGGGAAAAATACCGGTCGTCAATGGCGAAGTTCTGAGCAAGGTTGTAGTAGAGCGGGATGTCAGCCTGAGTAAAGAAGCCCATAGTATCGTCGAGGTTGTTGAGTTGCTCTGTCGCTTGGTTCACGCGCACGAAGCCATCGCTGCGCGTGTTGAAAAGCGTATCGTCCGGGTGAAGGAAATTGGCTTCCTGGTGCACGGGAAACCAGGAGTGATTGAGATCGGGGATAGTACAGCGGCGCGGGTCGTGGAAGGCGAAGACGAGATGGCCGCTGGAATCCAGGTTTGAATTAAAACAGTGAGGATCGCCGATTGCATCAACCAGGCAGCTCAAGCCATCGACGCAACTATGGTCTTCAGGGAGGCAGCCGAAGATGCCTGGGTGATAGGGGCTGCCCGGCGCATACGCCAGTGCGCCGAAGTAGTTGTCGAAGGAATGGTTTTCCTGCATCAAGATAATGATGTGTTTCACTTTTTGCAGGTCACCCTGCGCGGAAGCAGACCTGGCTGCCACCAGTGAAATCAGCAGGAGTAATGCCACGTGCCCGATTTGTTGTGCCGTTTTCATAACAAGCCACCTGATACTCGAACATATCCGGCCTACTTGAAAGACCGCAAGCGACATAGAACGCCTCTGAGGCCCATGTCGCACTTTGTCGCTATCCTCCAACGCCGGGATATGGTTTCTGCTGCGTTGCGACATAATTCGGGGCCAGGAAGCCCGCCCACGTTCTGACTCCCTAATCTCAAAACGCTGCTGATTAGGTCAATGGCGGGAAGCTGACATAGCGGGAAGCTGAATTGTCCGTGGGTTTTTTGGCTGGAGGGTCCAAGCTGTTCAAAACGAAGATTTTGTATTGGTGTCCAAGTTGGACAAGTTTCATGTATTGCAGAACACTACGTAAATGCAGTGTAAGACGAATGAACGAATGGGATATAGCGTTGTCGGGACGATTGGATTTGGACCACCGACCTCTTGGCCCGAGACCAGGCGGTCATCGACTATATACGTGTTTGTAAATCATTGGTTCCCTAAAGAAAATGGTCGGGGCGAAAGGATTTGAACCTTCGACCTCCTGGTCCCGAACTGGAGAGTCGAAAAACCTAAAGCCTTGTGGGTGTCGCACTTACAAAAGCCCGAACACCTAAAATCCTTGATTGGTAGGCATGGTACACAACGGCGAGGTGGGACGAAAACATGCGATTCATCCGGCACTGGCGAGGAGAGCTCACCATTCGCAATGCGACGGGTGGTGACTGGCTCGCTTTTCCTGAGCTGCAAGTTGACAGATTTCAGGGGTCTTTGTCTCCTCCACCCACCTCATCGTCGGTGATGTGTATGTCGATGGGGTTGGAGGAGATGCCTGCGCCGCTCACGATGAGCTTGTAATGGCCTGCGGTGAGCCCGGGGTTGAGCGTGAAGTTGACTGTCTCGGCCGAGTCCTTGCCGTGCCCGCCGTCTATGCTGATTTTGCTCCAGTTCGTGGTCCGGGCGTAATAGACGTTGCCGCTGCCGCTCACCATGCGAATAATCGGGTAGTTCGAGTTCATTTGATCATCGTCGCCGTAGGCTGCCCCGGCCGATTGCCCATTCAGTTGTTTCCCGGTGAGGATGAAAGTGCCCCCGCCGTTGTACTTGACGCCGGTAATGATCGGCCGCAATCGAGGATCGGCCATGCCCGTAGAGGTGTACACCCAGAGTTGCGAGCTGGCATCGGAAAAAAGCACCTGCCCGGTAGGAAGAATCAGCATGCGCGAAGGATAGGAGCCTTGAAACGGCAGGTTTCCATCGGGGATGGCGGGAGAGATGGGGCTAAGGGCATTCCTTCCCGGATCGAAATCAAAAAGCTGCGTAGGGTTGCTGAACACGCCCCCCCAACTGATGCTGTCGCCGGTTATTGTTTGCGTTGCGGACTGGCTGATGGTGACTTGAGAGGGCGAGTCCACACTCAGGATGAACGCGCCGCCGGCTACTCCCCCTGCGCTGTCGCTAACGCTCCAGAACTGCTGCAGGATGGCCGTGGACGGGATGCCTGTGATGACGGCGGAACCCGCGGTGATGTTACCGGAGGAAGTGAATCCGGCGGGGCCGGCGTCAGCCGCAAAAATCACGTGCCCATTGGGCAGGATGGCGCCAGGGGCATCGTCGGCGCCAAACGGAGAAGCGATTCCGTTCAGCGTGCCGCTGATGTCTGGGCCGGCGGCCCAGGTGTTCGTGGAAGGAGTATAGAGCGCGGTATGTTGGGTAGCGCCAATGACGAATATACGCCCATCCTGTAGCCTGAGCGCCGGGCCCAATTCGAACCCGACGTTGGGGCTGCTCAACTGCGGAATCGTTCCGTTGGCGGTGCCGTCAGTGGGACTGATGCCGGTCCATATCCCAGTGGTGGGAGTATACTTCTCCCCATAGCTCCCGCCGGTGGCAATACTCTGGAAGAGGTCGTAGTTGATGATGCTGCCGTCGCCCGCCATCGTCCAGCCTTCCTCATCGCTCGAGTCCGGGTAGACTTTCGTTCCCGACGCGACCCAAGTGTCGGAAGCGGGTTCGTAAATATAGGTGTTGGAATTGATCAAGTCGCCGACAAGAATTTTCTCACCGGGCAAGAGGATCGAGGGGTCGTCACCCAGGCAGCCTGTCAGCCGGTACCGGAAGTTAAACTGAATAAAGTCAGCGGCGGCTGTCGCAGTCGCGGGAGCGGAAATCGTAATCTGGCTGGGCGAATCGATGCTCACGATCGTGGCCCCGGCCGGAATCCCCGATGCAGAATCGAAAACCACCGCTTTCCCTACAAGAAGCCCGCTTGTGTAAGGATAAATGCCGGTAATTTGCGCGCTTCCGGTGGTTAGATTCCCTGTGATATAGCTGAGTCTAGGGCAGCCGGGCTGATTCGGATAAGGATTGATGGGAGTCCAGGTGTTGGTCAGCGGGTCGTATATCTCCCCTGTATTCGACCAGTTTGCTGCCAAGCCGGGGCCGGAGTATTCACCCCCCGCCACAAAGAGCCTCCCATCCGGTAGGATCTGCGAGGCAAAATACAGTCTGGCAATAGGTTCCGAGGCCAGTGTTGTCCACGTACCATTGATGTAGCTGCCCCTGTCATCCGGAGTTAGCTTCATCCAGGTTTGCCCGTCATATGACTGTACGAGGATCGAACCGTCCGTCCCTTGAATCATAATTTGGATGCCATTGGGACCCGATGGTGCTTGGTTCGCCAGTGGTTGCCACGCCGACCGCGGGTCGGGGGCAAGTGCGGCGGCGTGGTGAGAACCCCTCCACGAGGGAATGGGTTTTAGCCGAGGGACCGACTGCGCGCTGGCAATGTCGGGCCAGGTCACCAAGCAGATAGAAGAAATTGCGAGGAGCGTGAAACTCCAGATGTTTCTGCGCTTCATGTACCCTCCTTTATGCACATTTTTTTCTGTCAAAAAGAGGTCGGAAACGAAGTTGGTGGCCCTGTTAACTGGACGACGACCCTTTGGAGAAAACCATCTTCGCGGATTGGTGATTGATCACCGCGAGATCGTGAAATAAAACGAGCATCCCAGACCGGAAAATGTGAACCAACATACGCCTTCTCGGTTTATTGTCAAGATCCAGAAGTTCTAGCCTTCATAGAACACGCAAAGTGTGGGACAACTGTCGTCCTGATCTGACCATTTGAATCCCAGCCAGCCGGCAATGTTCTTCAATCCATTGGAATAGGTTGGAAAATAGATCTGCCCGAAGATACCCGAGAGGAGGTTAATGGGCGATTCGAGCGCTTTCGCCGCGAGGGAGCCATTTGGCGGCACACCATACCTTTGTCTCATTCGCTTGAGGAAGACCGTCTCAAAGCTGCCGTAATGGATCAAAACTGGGTTCTCGACTTCCACCAGTTTGGACAAGAACTCCCACCAGACGCTGCCCTCGTCCGAAGGACTGTCGGCCCAAAAGCTGTGTTGAACGACAGAGTCGCCCGCTTTGATTCGAATGCCAATCAGGTAGTAGAAGTCTCGGTCGGGCAAACCCTCGACATCCATATAAACAGGTGTGCGAGTGAAGCCGGCGGGCAAGATGGCGTTCTCATTCGTGTTGACCCTGATCGTAAAGTGAGTTCCTGGAGGAGATCAGTAGGAATATCAAATACGCTCGCCTGGAGCCCCGATCGCCGCCGGTTTTATTTTGGGGACAGTCTTAGAAATGTGGTTTGGGTTTACGACTATGATTTCTCGATTGGCGAAATATCGAATGAGCGCCCTTTTCTGGAAGGGTTTGCCGCTGGTGTTGCTGATGGTTCGACTGTGGACGCGGAAGGGTACCTCTGGAATTGCCGTTTTTTCGGGAATTGCATTGTTCGAGTTGCACCGAACGGAAAAATTGCGCGTGTGATAGAAATGCCAGCGCAGAACATAACCAGCTGCACATTCGGAGGCGCCGATCTCACGACTCTGCACGTGGCCAGCGCATCAGCCGAGGCTCCGCGCGGAGATCGTTTAGCTGGGAGCCTGTTCGCGATTCAAACAAAAATAAAGGGACAGCCAGAGAATTGCTTCCGCTTTTTCGATCACAAATAGATGGTGGTGTTCACAGAGAAATTGCCCGCTAATAAAGCGCCACGTGCCGCATAACGTGGTTAATTGATAGTTGTCATGCGGACAGTAAAACGTTAATCTAGCGCAGCTCAGAAATCTAACCCCGAAAATACTTCGCTTGAAGCAGGGATTTATTTTGAAAAGTGGCCACCCTGCACTCGCTTAAGAGAGCCCACGAGTGTACGCCATTGAAAATTACTCGACTCAAGACAGCGATCGTAGAAGCAAATTTTGACTGGACTTTTGTGCGTATCGAGACTGACGAGGGAATCAGCGGTCTTGGTGAGTGTTTTTTTGCGCCTGGCCTTACATCGATTTTGCGCTCGCTCGAGTCGCTACTCCTTGGTGAAGACCCTCGAGACGTTCATCGCCTGTTTCGCAAACTTCGACTAGCCACTTCGGGAGCCGGCTCCAGCGCGGGCATCATTTATAACGCGATCAGCGGAATTGAGGCGGCGCTCTGGGACTTGCTAGGCCAATCGTTGGGTGTGCCCATTCATCGACTACTTGGAGGAAAGTTTCGGGACCAAGTTCGTATTTATGCCGATTGCCACGGCAGCGAGGCGCTGGAGTGCCTGGACGAGGTATTGCGTTCCCGCCCCGCTCGGTGGTTGTCGCATGAGGGCACGCACGTGGCGAAAGATTATTTCGGCGCAGGCAGTGATGAGCCAGCGTCAACGCCAGAGGAATACAAGCAGCGCGCCTTGGAAAAGAAGGCAGAGGGATTTACGGCGCTGAAATTTGACCTCGATGTTCCGGGCACATATGCGGCCGATCCGCATTCGCGAGCGCTTAGTAATCGTGCCATCGATCACGCGGTGAATCTAATCGGAGCCGTTCGCGAGGCGGTTGGTGTTGAAACGGAGATCGCGGTCGATTGTCACTGGCGGTATTGTGCCAGCGACGTCATTAGAGTGGCGCACGAGTTAGAGCCATTTCGATTGTTGTGGCTTGAGGATCCCGTTCCACCCGACAGCGTCGCAGCGCTGATGGAAGTGAGCGCGAAGGTTCGAGTGCCGATTGCAACGGGTGAAAATCTCTTCCTGTTTGAGGGTTTTGAGGAAATCATAGCCAAACACGCTCTCAGTATCGTTACTCCCGATCTGCAAAAGGTCGGTGGATTGGCTATCGCCCAAAGCATTGCACAGTTTGCGGACGTACATACGATCCCTGTTGCCCCACACAACATCAGTAGTCCGGTAGGCACGCTTTTATCAGCACACTTCTGTGCAGCAATTCCAAACTTTCTTGCGCTGGAGTTCCATGGTTCTGACGTTCCGTTCTGGAATGATCTCGTAGAAGGGTTACCGAAGCCAATTATTCAGGATGGATTCATTCGTGTCCCCGAAAAGCCTGGCCTCGGCGTCACACTAAACAAGGAAGTAGCCCGTCGCTACGCGCGCAAAGGCGAACCATTTTTTGAATGAGCGGGTGGCAATCCATTCGATAGGGGTGTGTGCTAGGCTACGCTTCAAGAAAATAGATTAGGGCACGGAGAACAATGAGCGAGACGAAATTGTGGAAGTCCGACGACGAGCTGTTTTCGACCATACAGCGTGAGCTGTTTACATGCGTCGTCGGCGACGTAATGGATAAAATCGATCTTCAGCACCAGTTTTTGCCGCCGCAGATTCAGCCCCTTCGCCAAGACATGGTCGTGATCGGGCGGGCCATGCCAGTTCTGTCCGTGGATGTGTTTGTTGAACGAATCGCCGGCAGCGCCAACAAACTGATGGACAAGTCTTTCGGGTTGATGCTGGAAGCGCTTGATGACCTTCAGAAGAACGAAGTGTATGTAAACACGGGATCATCACCACGAAACGCCCTGTGGGGCGAACTGATGAGCACTCGGGCGCGTAAACTCGGGAGTCGCGGTGCCGTGTTGAACGGATACGTCAGAGACACAAAGCCAATTCTCGAAATGGGCTTCCCGACATTTGGATTTGGTTCTTACGGACAGGATTCCGCGCCGCGCTACAAAGTGGTCGATTTCCGGGTTCCCATGGAGATTGGAGCCGTGCGGGTTCGTCCCGGAGACATTCTGTTTGGCGATATTGACGGGGTGTTAGTGGTTCCGGCCGAAGCTGAAGAAGAAGTGTTCACGCGAGCGCTGGAAAAAGTTCGAAGCGAGAAGCTTGTACGGAAAGCCATCGAAGAGGGAAGCAGTGCGGTTGAAGCGTTTGCAAAGTACGGAATCATGTAGGCATCAGAGGTGTGGTTTCCGGCTGGCTATGGAACCAGGTCATCTTGCAATTCGGGGACAGAAAGGAATGCCATTGCCATGATCAGCATCGACCTGTCTAGAAAGACGATTCTGATCACCGGGGCTCTAGGTGCGATTGCAGAGCACGTGGTGCGGCGGCTGGCGGAGGCCGGAGCGACTCTTGTGCTCACCGACCTCAAACCTGAGATGCAAGCGAAAAGAACTCTGGATGAATGGAAAATTTCGCCGACTGCTTACATTTATGTTGAGGCTGATATCACCGATTCCAAGCAAGTTGAGGCGGTGGTTAAAACAGCTTTCGACAAGTATCCAGGGATGGATACGGCAATTGGCCACGCAGGTGGTTGCGGACTACATCCATTTGCCACCACCTCGGAAGCCGATTACGAGCGCATTTTCCGCTTCAATTATTTTGCGCAGACGTATCTGGCGCGCTCTGTGCTTGCACGATGGATGGATAGAAAAATTAGCGGCCACCTGATCTTTACTTCGTCATACGTCGCACGAATGCCGCACACGTTAATCTCTTCATACTCTTCAGCCAAGGCGGCGTTGGAAAATTTTGCTCGCAGTCTGGCGCTTGAATATGCGCTGATCGGTATTCGCGTGAACGTGATTTCGCCAGGGAACGTAGCTGCCGGCAGTTCGCTGAAGGTGTTTGACGAAGACCCTGCTTACCGGGAGTTTGTTCTGCGAGTCTCGCTTGGGCGAAGGAACAGTCCCGAATCGATCGCGGATGCATTTGTATTTCTTTGTTCGCCGTTGGCGAGCGAGATCAACGGACAAGTTCTCAGTCCGGATTACGGAGCGGGGATAGGAAACCGGCTATGAAGATTGGCCTTGGACTGTATCGGCATATGTTGACGCGCGATTATTGCGATTTCGCTCGGCAAGTTGGCTGCACTCACGTTGTGGTTCACCTGGTCGATTACTTAAAACAAGGCCCATGCAACCCCCGGTATAATCAGCCGACTGGCTCAAAGTACGAACCGTGGGGACTTGCAGGCGATGCAGGCTGGACGTATTATAGCGTTGTCGCCGCTGTGCGCTTCCTATCTGCAGCAGCCGCGCCGGTCATGGAGCGCCGCTCACTTTAGTTGAAAACTCGATTCGCACACCCGGGATGTTCGCCTTGGGCACTGCGTGGGACTGCGTCCAGGTCGATAACCTTCGCATGACCCCGTAGGGCTGGCAGGCAATTCAGAACTGGTTTCAGTTGAGGGTTGGTGCGAACTAGTTCCCGAGCGAGTTTGTCTCCTGCTCGGGACGAGCGCCTTCTCGGGGTGCAACAACTAATGCAGGCTAGAAGCGAGGAGTGACAGTATGCCGGGTGCCTGCGAACATTGAGCAATCGCAGAGTCAGTTTTGCGGTGTTGTGCGCCTGCTTCCGACGCACAACACCGCGATACTAAGACTTATACGGGTCGAATATCTCCATGGCAAACTCCCAAAAGCCGCGGGCGCGCTGATACATAAGAGCCCGGAAGTTTTTTGGATCGTCGATCCGCCATGCCTCCGGGGTGCTGAACCAGTATGCCGTTTCCTCGTTCCTCCACGTTTGGTAATACACGCCCCACGCCGCCAGCAAGGCCTCGGCCTGCAAGGCGCCGTCGTTCAGCTCTTTCCCACAGTGGTACATATTGGCTGCGGCGCAGTACGAAACTCCAGTCCAGACTTCAAATTGATGCAGATACTCACTGTCGCCAACGCCTGGCAGGGAGTCAGGATGAACCGCATTCGCGACGCCGACATTGCCGACACCGTTTCCACTGCTGTCTTTCAGCGCAAGAACACCGCGTTTGAATAACTGGTGGTAGTGGGATGCCATGCGTTCCGGAGTCAGCACCGAGGGCAGTCCCGTAACATCGACATAGCGTTGCCCGACCATCGCATCGCCCATCAGGTCATCGTTGTGCTGATTGTACTGATAAAAGCTATACTGGGAGTTCCAAAACTGCTTTTCCGTACTGGTGCGGGCTTTACTTAGCAACTCGGCAATCTCCTTCGCAAAAGCATTGTCTTCCCGCCGCTGGGCAACAGCTTGCATCATTTCCAGCGCACCCAGCCAAAGCACGGCGTTGAACAGCTTATTCTCAAGGTACTCGGAGCTTTTCATCTCGCTCAGCCCATCGCCATCGAGGTCGGTCGTGATTTGGTAGCGGTAGCTCCGAACCATGGCTGGCCAGACTTCTTCTAGAAACGCATCGTCTTTGGTCTTATGCCAGTAGGCGTAGCACTGCTGAATGAACTTGGGTGAAAGTTCAGACCATGGTGTGGTGATGCGCCCCTTGATGCCATGTGGGCTCTGGTTATAGCCCCGGCCATAGCCGTCGTAGGCAAAGAGGGGGTCGCCGTAAATCGTGCCAGCGTCGTGCGGGCAACTGCCGTCGGGGGAATCCATGACAAAATCCCTGAACAACAGCAGTGTGGCACGCTCCTGTTGCGGCCAAAGATCGCGGTTGCTGCGCGCCGGGTGATGACGGACATCAAAGGACTCGGCAAATGCATACTCCTGGCACTCCATCACGAAGGAGATGTGCTGTCCCGGCCGGTTCCCGAATTGTTTGTGTTTGGTGATACAACCGTTCTCCCAGAACGAGCCGCCAAAAGTGCTGTAATAAAGTTCATTGAGAGCGGCTTGCTTCACCCACTCCGGGTGTCCCCCATTGTGGATGATGGGTGCCTGCCAGCCATCGACTGCGGCGAGCCACTGGTCGCGATGTAGCAATGCCTCTTCGCAGATGTGGAACGACTGTTCCGGAGCGAACGGGAACCACTCGGTAAACCTCCTCCACCAGCGTGTTCCAGAACCGAACTCCATCTGCGGGAAATACCAGCCAAGAGCAAAAGGCACCGTGACACTTGCGCCGGGATCAAGTTCTACCGTGACACAAAGCGCGCCTGCGGGGGTTTGGCTGGACTGGGCGAGGTTCTGATTCGCCATCATGCCGTCCGTGACAAAAGCCTTCCAAATATCCGCACCGTCGCTGTTGCCGTCCCACACCGGCACATAGGTGGCCGCATGATTCGTCGCTATGCACCATTCCGATCCCTCGGTCTCAGGAGCATTCCTCTGGTCATGCGCTTCCATCAGAATCGCGGTAACTCCGCTTCTGGAATTCTTCATGACCCGATTGCTCAATCCGCGCCGCTCCCGCGCACTCTTGCCGGCATCTTGATCCATGCCCATCGGGGTGTTCTGCGGACCGATATAGGGTGCATTCGGGAAGGTGAACATCAGCGATAACCTGGCCTTGGTTTTGGCTGGATTGTGGACCTTGAATAAAAACAGGGCAATAGGATACGAGGTCTCGCGATAGTTGTCTTTTATCACTGGGCTAAAGAATTGCATGGAAATGGCGCTTGAAAACCCCATGTAGGAACACCAACCTTTCGGAAACAGGGCGCAGTACTCGCCCTCGCCGGGTTTCAGTCTTGGCCATGCCGGGAGAACGTCATCCGTCGCCAAAGTTCGCGCATTCACTTGGCCCGCCATCTCTTCGCGCACGTGAAATGCGGCCTGGGATAGAAAGCGTTCCTCATATCGACCGGCTTTCAATTGCCATGGGCCGAAGGAGCCGCACAGGTTATACATGAAGTTGCCGGCGCCGATGCCGCCCAGCGGAATCCCCTTCTTGGTGCGCGTGAGGGTATTTAGGCCGATCAGGTCGCCTGAGTCCTTGTCCTTTTCAGGGCGCAATTCGATTTTCGGAAGACTACCAAGGGGCCTGCTCCAGGCACACGATGGAATAGGCCACATCTTCGAATCATCGGCCGGATTTACGGCCGCGATTGATCCTTGCTCCTTGTCGCCTGCTGATACCGGCTTGGCAATCCCGAGCGGACCCGTTGCCGCTAACAGGCCTGCCGCCGACGATGCCCTCAGAAAACTGCGCCGGGTAAAATCTTTCTTAATCACCACGCCTCCAGCAAACGATTGGAATAGCTGCAACAGCCCCTAGGTCGACGATCAGGGATTCCTTCGGTTCAACTCGTTGGACGGCACGGTCAAATTCAAAGCCCGAAGGTAGCCTGCGTTGGTCTGACAATGAGCGAGACGGACATTTTCAAGCAGGCTTTGGAAGGCAGCCCGAGCATGTTCCAGGGACGGCCGGGCCGCAATCCGCTTTTCCGCATCTCCAGTATTTCCCGGCATCCTGCCATAGGCAATGATCTCGTCCCAATAGGCAGGCTTTTGCCAGGTTACGAAGGACGACGCGGAGTCCATCTTCTTGTAGGGCCAGAACGCCCAGCCGATCTCATCTTTTTCCAGTACCTGCACAAAATCATGAATCCAAGCATCCGTATTCTCGCCAGATTCTCCAAGCCAGATGGGAACATTGTAGCGGTTGCGGAAATCAAGATAGGGCTGGATGACCTCTTCGGTCGGCGCAGTCCAGTATTTGTGGAAGGTATACATCAGATTGGAGTCAAAGGGAGCGCCAAAGACGTCGAAGTTGGAATCCCATTGCGCACCACCCAGGATGATGAGATGGTTAGCATCCGCGATGCGGATGGCAGCTGTGAGTCTCTTGTAGAGCGGCTCCAACTGGTTGTTGTATTTCTGCAGTGCCGGGAAATGCGGGATCGGTTCGTTGAGAAGGTCGTAGCCCAGAACGGTGGGATTGTCGCGGTAGTGCGCGGCGATCCTTTTCCAAACAGCAATAGTCACCGCCTGACTGGCCTCCGACTCATAGAGCCATGGATAGCCCCAACTGTCATCGATGTTGGCGCCGGTCTGGCCTCCGGGTGCGCAGTGCAGATCAAGAACGGCATACAAATGGTACTTTTCCGCCCATCCGACGACGCGATCAACCAAGGCGAAGCCCTCGTCGTTGCCAGGAATAAAAAACTTGTAGTGCAACGGAATACGAATGGAATTCACACCGGTTTGGCTAAGGAAATGAATATCTTCCTCGGTGATATAGGCTTCGCGATACGCTTGCCAGAACTGCGCCGCCTCGGCCGGGCCGATCAACTCATTAAAGAACGTCTCAATCTCACGTGGCGACGCCGGCCCGCCATCGAGACCGAACATATACCCCTCCGGCACCAACCAGTTGCCGAGGTTAATGCCCCGCAGTTGCAAGGTGTGTCCTTCAGGGTCCACCAGGTACTTTCCCCTGGCGTGAACAAAACGGTTTGCTGTGGAGGAAGCGGCGCCGGCCACGGCCGCAGAACCAGTTGCGAGCGCGAATGCGAGACCGAACAGTGCGAGTCGTTTCATGGAAGCCTCGGATTGGAAGCAGTATGATGTCACATGCACTGTCTGGGAAGTCCTTGAAATTTGTGCCCATGGTTTGTGCTTGCTGGGGATTTGGTTTGAGTTCCAGGTCAGATCGGTTCGAAATCGTATTCTGGTGAGTGTTGGCGCCGGTGTGTGAGCTCCCCAGAGGTTCGTTCCTGGGCTCGCGTGCCTGGAGGAGCTAGACCTAGCGACATTTTCATCGAAGCTGGCCGCGTCAAGACCGATTCGCGAGGCTGCCTGCTTGCACACTCAGGCGTTGGCGCCGCGGAAACCAGCCGACCCGGACTAAACTGGACAACTTAACTCTACCCAAAATAACTTTCAAACTTTCTCCACATGAATTAGGGCTGCTCGCCGACTTTGTGCGAAGATGCCTATTGGGTTGAATGACCCAATTGGGGCCTGATGCCGTCCTCGCTTTCCAGCCAATCTGGCTACCTCTTCCGCGCAATTGCAGTACAAGCTCTTTGTGTGACGCTGCTTCTGAGCTCCAGGCTGACCCAGCAAAACCCCGCAGAAAAGGAGCCCGTCCAGAGCCAGCAAAGCGGCGTGAGCACAGGGGTTGCGCACGCCCCCGTGAAAGACGCGCTTTCACGTCCGATCACGGCGGGCGGCTTTGTGGATGGCGCTCCGGTTGTTCTTACTGACGTGACTCACGCGGCTGGCCTCGACAAGTTTCATCACCGTTCCGGCGATCCAGAGAAGCGGACCATCCTCGAGACTCCGGGCTCGGGCGTCGCTTTGCTGGACTACGACAACGACGGCTGGCTCGACATTTATCTGGTGAATGGCTCGACTTTCCCGGCGCTCAAGGGCAAAGAAGCGCCCCCGCGCGCCATGTTGCTTCACAACAATCACGACGGCACGTTCACCGACGTCACAGACAAGGCCGGCGTCACCAACGAACGCTGGGGATTTGGCGTGGCTGTCGCAGACTACGACAACGATGGCTGGCCCGATATTTACGTGACCAACTTTGGAAAAAACCGGCTCTACCACAACAATCATGACGGCACGTTCACCGATGTTGCCGAAAAAGCCGGCGTGACGCTGGGAGGCTGGTCCACCGGCGCAACCTGGGGAGATTACGATCACGACGGGCTGCTCGATCTCTTCGTGCCCGGTTATGCGAAATTCGATCCGGATAATCCGCCGATCTCAGGGCACGGAGGCCTGCCCCCGGGCTTCTGCCAGTTTCGCGGCGTGGAGGTCATGTGCGGTCCGCGCGGTTTGCCGGGAGAACACGACCATCTCTTTCACAACAATGGCGACGGCACGTTTACGGATGTCAGCGTGAAGGCCGGCGTTTCCGACCCCAAGGGCTATTACGGGTTCGCATCCGTGTTTGTGGACGTGGACGATGACGGCTGGGTTGATCTGGCTGTCGCCAACGATTCCGTGCCGAAGTATCTCTACCGCAACAAGCACGACGGGACCTTTGAAGACATCAGCTATTTATCGGGCTTCGCGCTCAATGATGACGGGCGCGAGCAGGCGGCGATGGGCATTGCGGTCGGCGATTACAACCACGACGGGAGAGTGGATTTTTACATTACGAATTTTTCGGACGACTACAACACGCTCTATCGAAATGATGGCGACGCGAGCTTTTCGGATGTCAGCTCGCGGGCGGGCATCGCCAACCTGACCATTCCGTTCCTCGGCTGGGGAACGGGATTTCTCGATTACGACAATGATGGCTGGCTGGATCTTTTTGTGGCCAACGGACACGTCTATCCGGGAGTGGACAACCACGATTGGGGAACGACGTGGGCGCAGCGGCCGCTGCTGCTCCGCAACCTGAATGGCACGAAATTCGCCGAAGTTCCCCCGGCAACGGGAAGCGGCCTGGCCGTGGTGAAATCTGCGCGCGGAGCCGCGTTCGGGGATCTCTTCAACGATGGCCACATCGACGTGGTCACTAATAACATGGATTCGACGCCCACGCTCTTGCGCAACGTGGTGGAGAACGGAAACCACTGGGTGACGTTTAAACTCGTCGGCAGCGGGAAAAGCCCGCACGATGCGATTGGCGCGAAGATTTTTTTGACGGCGGGAGGATTCCGCCAGCGGGCCGACGTGTTTAGTGGCGGAAGTTACGCGTCGAGTTCGGATCAGCGGCTGCACTTCGGGCTGGGGAGCGCAAAGAAAGTAGACAAAGTGGAAATTCACTGGCCGGACGGGACCAAGCAAGAGATCAGCGTTCCCAGCGTCGACCGCATCTACACGGTAGTGGAAGGCAAGGGGATCCTCGAGCCGTGACGTTCCGGCGGAATACCCGGCGCTTTGTAGGAACGGGCGTGGGCATTTTGTTTTGCGTGGTTGCCTTGCAAGCTGCGCGTCAAGAAAAAGCAGCCGCGCCAAACGGCGCGGCCACAGGCACGGGACAATTCGTGAACGTCACCAGGCAGGCGGGAATCAATTTTCAATATCAGGCTTCGCTTACCTCGCGCAAATATCTGCCCGAAACCATGGGAGCGGGAGTGGCACTGTTCGACTACGACAACGACAGCAGGCTCGACATTTTTCTGGTGAATGGCGCGCCGCTGGCGGACCCGACCCCAAAAGGCACGATCCCGCAGAAAAGCGGGCCAAAATATTGGAACCGTCTGTATCACCAGAAACCGGACGGCACGTTCGAGGACGTGACGGAGAAGGCGGGACTGCAGGGCGCCGGATACGGCATGGGAGTCGCCGTCGGAGATTACAACAACGACGGCTTCGAGGATCTCTACGTCACGGCGTACGGCGGAAACAAGCTGTACCGCAACAACGGCGACGGAACATTTACCGACGTGACGGAAAAAGCGGGCGTCGGCGGAAGCGGCTGGTCCACGAGCGCGGCGTGGGTTGATCTCGATCAGGACGGCTATCTCGATTTAGTCGTGCTGCGCTACGTGGAGTGGGATTTCGATGACGTCTGGTGCGGCGAACACAAAGAAGGCTACCGGGCGTACTGCCATCCGGATTACTTCAAACCGATTCGGCCGCTGGTGTATCACAACAATGGAGACGGAACGTTCACGGAAGTCGCCGAGAAAGTGGGACTCGGCAAACCCGGCAAAGGGCTCGGAGTGGCTCTCGCGGACTACGACCGCGACGGGCACATCGATCTCTTTGTGGCCAACGATTCGATGGTCGAGTTTTTGTATCACAACAAAGGCAACGGCACTTTTGAAGAAGTCGGATTGCCCGCGGAAACGGCAGTAGATATTGACGGCCGCACGTACGCGGGAATGGGAGTGGATTTTGCCGACTACAATAACGACGGCTGGCCGGATCTCGTGGTGACCGATCTGGCGAATCAGCGCTACGCCCTCTACCAAAACAATGGAGACGGCTCGTTCACGTACACAAGCACGGCCTCCGGGATCAGCCGGTTGACAAAATCGCATTCGGGATGGGGCGTGCGCTTTTTCGATTTCGATAACGACGGCTGGAAAGACTTGCTGATTACGCAAGGCCACGACCTGGATACCATCGAGCTGACCTCTCCGGGAATCCGCTATCGCGAACCTCTCCTACTGGCGCGCAACACCGGCAAAGAATTTGTGGACGTGTCCGCAAACTCGGGCGCCGTGTTTCAGCAGGCGTGGGTTGGACGCGGGCTGGCGATCGGCGATTTAGATAACGATGGATGGGTGGACGCGGTAGTGACGACCAACGACGGCCCGGCGTACGTCCTGCACAACAAGTTTCAGACGCCGAATCATTGGCTGACGCTGAAACTTGCCGGCCACAAAAGCAACCGCGACGGAATCGGCGCAGAGGTCAAGTTGGTCAGCGCGAGCGGATCGCAGTATGCGACGGTGACCACGGCGAGCAGTTATCTTTCCTCCAGCGACAAGCGCGTGCACTTCGGACTGGGAAGCGACGACGTCGCTAAGGAAATTCAGATTCGATGGCCGAGCGGCATCGTGCAAACATTGAAGGACATACGTGCGAATCAGATCCTGCAAATTGACGAACCGGTGGCGCAGCCGCGCTGGTAGCCGCTGGACTGCATGGATTCTCAAAGCGCTCACGTTGAGCGTGTTGCTGGCGGTCTTCTGTTTTCCCCGGCAAGGCTTTGCCCAAGCTTCAGACGATTTTGCGCGGGGCTTGAACGAATTCCGTGCCGGACACTATTCCGCTGCGGAAAAGCTATTTTCCCGCGCGGAGGAAAGTGCGCCGGGCACGACGGATGCTTTGTTGTATGGAGCGAAATGCCTCGTCCACCTGCAGGATTTTCGGGGAGCGGAAAACGGGCTGCGGCAATATGCAGTGAGCCATCCCCAATCCGATGATGCGCTCTATTTACTGGGCTATGTGCTGAACCGCGAGAATCGTCCGGCGGAATCGCTCGAGTTTTACACGAAAGCGGCACAGATTCGCGCGCCCACTGGAGACGATCTGAAGATCGTCGGTCTCGACTATGTTTTGTTGAATGCTTATGCGGATGCGATCAAATGGCTCGAAAAAGCGGTTGACCTCGATCCCAAAAATAAAGAGGCGTGGTATTACCTAGGCCGCGCCTACTACACGCGGCAGCGGCTTTCCGACGCGGGGAAAGCATTTCAAACCGTGTTGCAACTCGATCCTCACGATGCTAAGGCGGAGAACAACCTTGGACTAGTTATCGAGTCGCAAGCGCAGCCCGAGGCAGCAGCGGAGGCCTACCGCAAAGCGATCGCCTGGCAAGCACAAAGCGAACATCCGAGCGAGCAGCCGTACTTGAATCTGGGAAGCCTGCTGCTGGAACAGGACCATACTGCCGACGCGATTCAGGCGCTGGAGACGGCGGTCAAGATGGCGCCCAACGACGCGATGTGCCATTTGAAACTTGGCACGGCGTACCTGCGCGGCGCGAACTTGAACGACGCCCGCCGCGAACTGGAGAAATCCGTGCAATTGGCTCCGGACGACCCCGCGGCGCACTATCAACTCGGGAAACTCTACAAACAGACGCATGAGATGGAGAAGGCTAAAGAAGAGTTCGACCGCACGGCCGAGTTGCAAAGCCGAGCCGCTTCGAGCAGACCGCAGTAGTTTCTCCGCGAAAGAGGCGAGCCAGATACCGGAGTCGCGCAAGCGGGAGCAGAGAACAAATCGAAAAACTCAGTTGTATTTTGCGGATTTGACCGACTAGAAGAACGTCGCCACGGCTCCGGCGTCCAACGTATAAGCCGCAAACTCGCCCTTCCGTTCGACGTTGAATTGGACAGGCGCCGCTCCTGAATTGAGCACGAGCAACACCATCGAACCATCGGCGTTGCGGAAAGCCACGTGCTCTATTCTGGACTCTTCCTCGGTGCTCGAAGCGATGCGATACGCACCGGGCCGTACGAACTTGCTGACGTGAGCCAGCGCGGTGAAATTCACGGTCGGCACAAAAGCCGCGGGCGACGTCGAGTCGTCAATGGTGACAACTCCACGGCAATCTTTACATCCGCCGAGGTGAGGACCGTGGAGCTGATCGAGAACTAGATTCCAGAGCACGACGCTTTTCCCCCAATTGCGTGTCGTTTGGATGATGAGATTGGCTTGCTCCACGAGAAGATCGCCTTTTTGCCAATCCCCGCCGGAACATTCGGTGAGCCAAATTCTTTGTCCGGGAAACGATCGTGAAGCTCGGTTTGAGCGGCGGGATCGCCTCCATAGCAATGCCTGGCCGTGCCGACCACGAATTGGGCGGCGTGCGAATCCTTCAGAACGGTATCTGGAAAAGCGATTAAATCCCAATTGTGATCGAAGATCAGGATTTTTGTTTTGCGTTTGGCGGCCCGGAACGCTGGCCTAAGATTCTCGCAGACGAAGAGCTCCTGCTCTTCCGCTTTCATGTCCATGCCTGGGTAGTCGCCGGGAATATTGAGCGGCTCATTCTGAGGCGTGACGGTAAAATTAGGCACGCCCGCGGCCTCGTAGAGCTTCACAAACTGAACGAAATAGGCCGCCCGAGGAGCGTAGGAAGAGGGCAAGAGCGTTCCGCCGATCATGGAATCAGAAGTTTTCATCCACGCAGGCGGACTCCACGGACTGGCAAGGACTTTGATTTCGGGATTCACGGGGAGAATTTCGCGAAGCATGGGGATGATGTACGCGCGATCGCGATCCACGGACATGTGCTTCCGATCCGAATCGTCTCACCGGTGGGGAGATCATCGTAGCTGTAATCCTCTAATGCGAAATCGCTCAGCGACGGCTTTCCCTGCAAGGATTCGTGGAGTTTTTCCGAGGATTCGACCACGGAGATAAGGATGGCGTTCTTTTCATCCGAGTGGAGAGACTTGTCTCCGAAGTTTTCGTTCTGCGCGAAGGCAGCACAAATCGCAATGGCGCAGAACGCAGCTGTGCGACGCAAGACGATGCTCAAGGTTTTTGCGGGCCGGGACATTCGCTGCCTTCCTCGATGACTACGGATTCTGCGGGGGAGGCGGTTGCGCCGAATTGGAGTTTTGCTGCTGCGCCTGATAGCGCTTCAGCGCTTGCTGCGAACTCTCCGCCTCCTGGTCCTTGAGCTTCTGGAACGTGGCCATGGCTTTTTGCGCTTCCTCCATCCGATGGAGACGCCGGTAAACAATGCCCAGCTGATACCAGGATTGCTCGACGACGTCCGGGTCCGATCCGGCAGCGGAGGTGGCGCGCTCGAAATGTGCAGCGGCAGCTTCATCGTTGCCGAGTTGCATTTCCGCGCGGCCGAGGTTGTAATCGGAATTCTGCAGGTCCGGCCTCACCCGCAACGCGCCTTCGATCAGCGATTTCCCCCGCGCCGGATCTCCCATCTCAAGGACGAGTACGCCCAACTTGTATTGCGCAGTCATATTCTGCGGATCGATCTCAAGTTCCTTCAGATAGGCTTGCTGGGCCTCCTCCATCTTGCCCGCCAGACGATATTCCGTGCCCAGCTGTTCATGGAGGCGGGGTTCGTTCGGAGCGAGCTTGATAGCCGCCACATATTCGGCTATTGCGTCGATATGACGATCGGCACTGGCGTTGGCCTCCGCCAGAAGCTCGGGGATACGCCACGATTTAGGGTCTGCTTTGAACATCCGGGCATAACTTTCGTTGGAGACGAAAAGGTGCGCCCGGCCACGGTGGTAGAGGATATCCACGTTTTCGGGCGCAAGTTTTACGGCCTTATCCAACGCGTCCGCGGCGGCCTCTCCGTCGCCGTTTTCGAGCTCAACCACGCCCAACCACATCCACGCGTTCGCATCCTTGGGGTAGCCGGCTGTTTCTTTTCGTAGCGACGCGATGGCGTCATCCAGGCGGTTGGAGCGGAATTCCGCGATTCCCAGAAAGAGGCTTGCGGCGCGCAGCCGGGGTTTCAACTCGAGGGCCTTCCGAAGGCTGACGATCGCGTCAGCGTGGCGGCCCTGCTCCTCGCGCACCAGCCCGAGATTCAGATAGGCCTCGGCGAACTGCGGAGCGTCTTTCACGATGGATGCGAAGCCGTCACCCGCCTGATCCAGATTCCCGGTACGCATGGCTTCGGTAGCCCGTTGAAACCGCTCCGTAATCGTAGGGCTCGTCTGTGCGGTTTGACTGTGGGCAATCTCCATAGGGGCGAGCAAAAACAAAATCGGGGACACGATGAGTGGCATCCGCCGGACAAACCCAGAAACACGGTTAGAATCACGCGGAAAAGCACAGGGAATGCCTTGCGTCCAGTTCACAGCTCGATGGTACACCATCCCACGAAAATGGTAGCACCTTGCGACCCTTCCTAAAAAAGTCCTCCTACCGCGGTGTGGAGCGGCAGGAGGAGAGGATTGCGGCGAAGTGCGTCAAACTTCAGAACTGGTAGCGCAACGTCAACTGAATTTGGCGAACCGGGCTTACAACGTTAAAGCCACCACCCCCGGAAACGCCAAGGGTACTGTCTGTAAGGCCGCCGTCACGCGTACCAAAAACATGGCGGTTAAACGCGTTTGGAATATCAACCTTAAAAATAATGGACTGCCTTTCGTTTATGGCGGTGCGTTTTAGGATGGCAAAGTCCTCGTTGAAGTATGGTTGACTTCGAACGTTGCCCAGGATTAAGGGAGCGTCGCCATAGGCGTACCCGCGCTGGGCCACAAGTGACGGGGCGTTCGGATCGATGAAGGCAGCACAGTTGAAGTAGTTATTCGTGCTGTTCGCGAGAAAGGTCCCGTTGGCCTGCTCCGTGCAGCCGCTATTGGCACCGAAGGGATTAAAGGAGCCATGGTTGGGCGCCAGGAGCGGTTGACCGGGAACAAGGCTGTAACGGAATGCTCCATCCGTAAACGGAGCCGAGGGCGCATTCGTACTCAAGATGGTTGGTGTGCCGCTCTGATAACGCTGCACGCCTCCGATTTGCCACCCTCCTAGAACCTTGCTGGCAACGCCGTGATTCAGATACTTTTTACCGGGCCCGGCAGGCAGCTCGTATATATAACTGAGAACCAGCATGTGGGGGGTGTCCTGGAAACTGTAGGACTTCTGAGATTTGGGGTTAAACGGATCCTGAGCCGCGAACTCGCCGGACTGGAACCCTGAAAAGACGGGGATGGCGCTGTCCGCGTTGGTCAAGGTCTTTGAGAAGGTGTAGGAGGCCAAGAGGTTCAGACCATTTCGGAAGCGACGTTCCAGTTTTGCTTGGAAGGCGTTGTATGTGGAGACTCCCAGATTTTCGAGACACGAGCACATACTATTGTTGCTGCCGCCGATGTCCAGGTACTGAGGGTAGGGGCGAAGCAACTGCCCAACTAAGGCGTTTGAACCATAGAGCGAGACAAACCAGCTCGGCACCGTTACTCCCAAACTGCTAAGAACGGTCTGGCCAGCGGGAGAAGTGACGGAGTCTGTGAGGGCGGTACCGAGATCGTAGAATTTCGGGTTGAGGGCATTGACCTGAGCAATGTTGGTGTGAAGATAGTCTCCTTTGACGCCCACATAACCCACGCTCAGGATGAGGTCTTGCGCCAGTTGCTTTTGAACCTCGAGGCTCCAGTTCTGCGTCCTAGCCGGGCGCCCATAAGAGGGAGCGATGTATCCGACGTTCTGGCCATTCAGGCGCGAAGGGTTGGTGCTATTCACCGGAGGAGCGAAAGTAGGGAAACCGGCAGAGAGTGCCTGGACAGGAGTGAAGTTGTCCAACGAGGTGAACGTGGGTTGGACGACGTTACCATTACTGAATTGAATGGTCCCTGTCGGTAGGTCATCATAGAAAAGTGCCGCATAGTAGATGGCATACCCTCCTCGGATGACAAAATTGCGGATGTGACCGAACATTTCTGTCGGAGCGTAGGCAAATCCCACGCGGGGTCCTACATCCCGGAAGTAGGTTTGGCCCTGATTCGACATTGAGCCGTACTCGAGGGCGCCATTCTCCCCGGGGGCTCCGGGATTGGGGATGTTCAAATTCAGGCTCGACTGGTATCCGTGGTCTTCGTGTCGAGGCGTATCAACATCATAACGAAGTCCTAGATTTAGTGTGAGATCGCGACGTAGCTTGAAGTCGTCTTGGACGTAAGCAGCATAGTAGTACGAGCTCAACCGGGGATTGGCCAAGGTGTCAGACAACTGTGCCTGATTGGGCAGACCGAGAAGGAAACTGGCAAAGGGATCGCCGGTGGAGGGGTTATTGGGAGCGAAGGCGGTTTGAAAGTTGCTGAATCCGTAGTTCGGAGAAGTATCGCCCAGGGCGATGAAAGAGTATTGGTAGGCTCTCCACTCAAACCCGAAATCGAAGGAATGGCGGCCTTTGATCCAACGGAGATTCTCTGCCGTGACGAGACTGTTGGGCACATGGCCGTTGAAGCTTTCCGTGCTAAAGCCTTGGTACCCAATTGAGAGGGGACTGCCGCCGAAGCTGATTTGGGGAAATACCAAGCCACTGGCATTGCCGATTCCTAGTGTGGACGGCCAATCGGTGCCATTCACGCTGTCGGCCTTACTGAGATTGTTGAGGCGGTTGAAGCCCACGGTGAAGGTGTTGACTAAGTTCGGTGAAATGGTGTAATCCCAGCCACCGCGCAGGTAATGAGTAAAATTGGAATTGTTGAAATTAGGATTCAAAACCCCCGGCAGCGTGTTAGCTCCGGCCGGAGTACCCTGATCGCGGCTGCTGTAGGAAAAGAAGAATTTGTTCTTGACTCCCCAATTCTCGTCGATGCGGAAGCTCATGGTCGTATCGCGGTTTTGCTGGCTGGAGAGGAAAACGAAGTTGTTCTGCAGACCCAGGTTGTTCGTGCCTGGCAGGTTGGGAGTCACCGTCAGATAACTGAGAATCTTTTTTGCGACCGGGTCAAACATCCCGGGGGGGATAATGTTTCCCGGGAAGGCGGTGCGACCACCTACGAATCCGGTCGGACAGGAAGTGGTTAATGGGTTAAAAATCTGCCCCGTCAGAACCGGGGTATTGTCACACGGGTTGAGGACTGGCGCGTTTGTAGTGGGATTTACGAGGGGCGGCCCCAACAAGGCGGAGAAATTGCCATTTTCAATCTCCGTCTGAGTCGGCAAGGTCGTTACACTGGTAGTGCCCGGATTGTTGCGATACTGCTCCCAAGAGAAGAAGAAAAACGTTTTCTGGCGACCGTCGTACAGCTTCGGGATGCGGACCGGGCCGCCCAGACTACCACCGAAGTCATTTTGATGATCCGCCGGCCGGGGAGCTCCATGCAGATTGTTGTCCCAGGAATTGGCATCCAAGGCCGTATTGCGGAACAAATCGAAAGCTGTGCCGTGGTAGTCATTTGTTCCGGACTTGGTGGCGAAACTCTCGATACCGCCCGAAGTCCTGCCGTACTCAGAGCTAAAAGTGGAAGTCAGGACCTTGAATTCGCTCAATACTTCAACGGAGGGCGCGGTCTGGTCGAATGCCGAGCCACTATCCGAGCGCGTGGTGCTTACACCATCGAGCAGAACTTCCGTGCCAAAATTCTGGCCTCCACTTAATTTCGACTCAAAAATGCCCGACGATACGCTGCCATTTTGGTTGGTGCCTGGTCCCTGCGTTCCAGGAGCCAGAAACACAAACGTCTCCGGTGATCGGAGGAAGCTTTGGCCGGTCGCACTCAACGACAAGGGCAATTCCAAAATCTCTTTGGACCCGATCACTGTACCCATCTCGGATGTTTCGGTCTGAATTCGTGGTGCGTCGGCGACAACCGTCATCGTTTCCTGCACACCTCCAGGTTGCAATGTAATGTCAAGCGAAGAAGTGGAATTGATCTGTACTTCGACGCCCGTCAAAGTGGAAACCTTGAAACCCTTTGCGGTCACGGTGATGTCATAGTGTCCTAAAACAAGGTCCGAAAAACGGTAGGCGCCCGTAGCGGTGGAAACCGTGGTGTAGACGCTGTGAGTCTCGATACCCTTGGCCTGGACTTGTGCGTCGGCGACAGCTCCGCCCGAGCTATCCAGAATGGAACCCGCAATAGCTCCATTGTTCGTCTGCGCTCGAGCTGTTATTCCGGAGAATGTAAGAAAAAGGCTAAAGGAAAGAAATCTCAGCAAGGACACATTGAATCGCATTTCCACCCCCCAAAAAAGGCACCGACCACCGAACAAACCCTCTACTTCGCCGGTGATCGAATCTCAAACAGCAGTTCGCCTTCCAAGCGAACCATTGAAATTCCCGCTGTCCGTCACATCATCGGCAAAAACGCCGATGAGTCCCTTTATGGAATCGGTTTCAGAAACCGGTTGCTTGCTACTCCCTTTATCAATTCTGTCCGAGGCTTGTCAAGTTCTTTTTATTTTCTGAATCTTGTTTTTCGATGCTCGTAGTCTGGGCCCCCAAATCATGATAGGTTGGGCGCGCGAGTGACCATCGTCGGGGGAAGCACTCCAGCGCTGCCCATCGCCTGGACAGGATTGCTCCCGCAGCGTCACCTTGGCAGCAGAGACTATTTTCGCGGAGGAAAACGCATGGGCCACACAATGAGGGAAGTGGCCAAACGCGCCGGAGTCTCTCCCGCTACGGTCTCCCGCGTCCTCAATAAGACCCCGTACATCTCTGTGGAGACCGAGAGGCGCGTTTTAGAAGTCGTCGGGCAAATGAAATACTTCAAGAATGTACATGCCCGCCGGTTGGCCACCGGCCGGAGCGATTTGTTCGGGCTGGTGATTTCGGAGATCGCCAACCCGTATTTCCCCGAAATCATTCGTGGATTCCAGGCTGCCGCCTGGGATCGCGGGTTCGACGTCCTTCTTTGCAACACCCAATACGACCAGGCCCGTACGAAATCCATCATGCGCAAGCTGATCGAAAGTGACGTCCGCGGCGTGGCGGTGATGACCTCTTCGATCGACAAGAGCACGGCTGCGGAACTCATCGACGCGGGAATTGGCGTGGTGTTCTGCAACGTGAGCCCGGCCGAGAAGCTGGTGAGCACCATTTCGATAGACTATCAGCGGGGTATCGAGCAGGCCATCGAGCATATCGTAGGACTCGGTCACCGCCGCGCCGCGGTCATTGCTGGGCCGGACGATAACCGGACGGCCATTACAATCAAGGACGCGCTGGTTGCCGGATTGCAAAAGAGGGTCCTCATTCCATTAACAGTGATCAGCAGTAACTACCGCATCGATGCTGGAGCCTCAGCGGTTCGAGCCGTTCTTACAACGCCGGATAAGCCCACGGCGATCTTCTGCGGCAGCGATCTTATCGCCCTGGGCGCCATGAGCGCTCTCGAAGAGGCGGGTGCGCGGATTCCGGAAGACATCTCCGTTATCGGCATCGACGACATCTCCTTTGCTTTCCTGGCACGCCCGCCGCTGACCACCATCCGAGTTCCCCGTGAGCGGGTGGGCGCGACCGCCTTCGAGGCATTGGATCGGATGCTGAAACTGAAACGGCGAAAAGGTGCGGACTACTATCTGGAAACAGAACTCGTCGTTCGCAGGTCGACCACGACTGCTCGGTAGAGCCGTATTAAACGGATGTACAAGAGCGCGGCAGTGAAGCGAGCCGGGCCAGACTGGATCCGTCGCAAGATTGGCCGCAAATTGGTCTGCGACAAAGGAAAAATGCAGAGAACTAATCCAATCGCCTGCCTTCTGAGGAGTTAAGATCTTTTTGCCCGCAGCAGATTTCTAAGAGAAAAGAACTTGACGGCGAGGAGAGGCAGAGCATACAAAAGGGGAGTGTGAAACCGGTTTCAGCAGGCGGTTTCATGCCTTCCAGATTTCGCAGGATTACTCCGAGCGAGTTGCATCGACCTCATGACCTAACGCCAAAGGAGTTTGCGGTATGACTAAGTCTAATTACTCGCGCCGTGAGTTCTTGCAGAAGAGTGCAGGAATAACCGGAGCTTCGCTGGTCGGCGGTTCAGTCCTGCTTGAACCCGATCCTTTGGTCGCTTGGTCTCGGTTGAGTGGGGCGAGCGACAGAGTTCGCTTTGGAATTGTGGGAGTCGGCATGGAGGGCACCGGACTGCTGACGACTGCCGTTGCGCTACCGGGCGTGGAGTGTGTAGCTGCGTGCGATCTGTACGACGGGCGTCACGAGTTAGCGAAAGAAATTGCGGGAGCATCGATTCGAACGACGCGCCGGTACAAAGAGCTGCTCGACGACAAGACAATCGACGCCATCATCGTTGCTGTGCCGGACCACTGGCACAAACAGATTGTGGTGGATGCAGTGGGCGCGGGCAAGGACGTGTATTGCGAAAAGCCGATGTCACACAGCGCGGCGGACGGCGTGGAAATGGTGGAGGCGGCGAAAAAAACCGATCGTATTGTTCAGGCAGGAGCGCAACGCACCAGTTCGGTGCTGTGTGCGAAGGCCAAGGAGCTGTTCGCGGGCGGCGCGATAGGAGAGCTGAGCTTGGTTGAAATGACCTATGGACGCAATGATCCCACGGGAGCGTGGGAGTATCCGCCACCGGCCGATCTGTCTCACGAGAATCTGGACTGGGACACTTGGCTGGGGACCGCTCCGAAGAAACCGTTTGATCCTTACACGTTCGCGCGCTGGCGCTGCTGGAGAGAATATGGCACAGGCGTTGCGGGCGATCTCATGGTGCACCTGATCAGCGGCATGCAATTTGTTCTTGGAATCAATGAACCTCCCAAACGAGCGTCGGCTTTTGGTGGTATTTACCGTTGGAAGGATGGACGCAACATGCCGGACGTGCATCCCGTTCTGTTTGAGTATGGCAGCATTCCTATGTACATGCGATTGACGCTGGGAACGGAATCGTCAGAAGTGACGCGTTTCATGGGCTCGAAGGGGATTCTGGAGCTCACGGAATTTGGTCTCACGCACACGCCCCAGGCAGGGATCGATCTTGCCCCCAGCTACTACTGCTACGGGCTGCCGAGCCGGCTACGGAATCCGTACTTCAAAAAATGGCACGAAGAGCATGATCCGAAGCCAGGGCAAGAGCCGGCGCCGGAGAGTGTCAGCTTCAAAGGCAACGATTACGACGACCTGCGCCCGCATCTGTGGAAGTTTTTCCAGGCGGTGCGGTCGCGCGAGCCAGTGGTTCAGGATGTGGTGTTCGGGCACCATGCGGCGCTGGCATGCCATATGGCGAATGAGTCGTACTACCGCAAGGGCCCAGTGTATTGGGACGCCAGCTCGAAGACCATCAAGTCCTAGCCGCGACGATTACTGGCTGCAAAGAATTAAGGAGACGCACTTCGATGAAGCTGCAACGAATCGCATTCATTTCAACGGCAGCCATTGTGACGCTGGGTGCGTGGGCGCGGACGAGCGACAGGGGCTACGAAACGGTCGCGTCTTCTGACGACACGCAATCGGTGAGGGCATTTCTCGGACGCTGGGACTTGACGTTGAAATCGCTGGATCGCGAATACCCATCCTGGCTCGAGCTAAGTGGGGGAAATGGCCAGTTGAAAGCGCAAATGGTAGGACGGTGGGGAAATGCGCGTCCGCTTCCGAAGGCGGAAATAGCGAAGGGGCACCTTGCGTTTGTTTCGCCGAAGGAGGAAGAGGGCGCGCAGGCCGACTTGGTTTTCGATGGGACCTTGGCCGGAAGAAACTTATCGGGGACCGTGAATGGGCCGGACGGCAAGACGTGGCAGTGGACCGGAGAGCGAGCGCCGTCGCTGAAGAGAAGCCACATGCCGAAATGGGGAAAGCCCAGCGAGCTGTTCAACGGAAAGGATCTTACCGGTTGGCGAACAGACAAGCCAAATGCCTCCCCCGCCTGGAAAGTGGAAAACGGCAGCTTAATCACGCCGGGGAATGGCCCGGAGTTGATCCATGACGGCAAGTTCGAAGACTTCAAGCTGCATGTGGAATTCAATTGCGGAGAAAACTCGAACAGTGGCGTATATTTGCGTGGCAGGTACGAAGTTCAGATCGAAACCGATTCCATCGAGGAACCACCGAGTCACCACACGGGCGGGGTATACGGTTTCTTGGCCCCAACACCGGAACTACCGCGCAAGCCTGGAGAATGGCAGAGCTTCGACATCACGCTTCTGGGACGGTGGATCACCGTCGTTCAAAACGGCCAGACCATCATCGACAATAAGGAAATCCCTGGCATCACGGGTGGCGCCCTGGACAGCCACGAAGAATTGCCCGGGCCCATTTATCTTCAAGGAAGTGAAAAAGGGCACGTATCCTATCGCAGCATCGTTATCACGCCAACGGAGAAGTAACACTTACCAGCACACGGCACACGGCCAATGAGTCACTTCTTGAACGACATTCTTCGACAACCGAACACGTTGAAACATACGATCGACTTTCTTTCGGGAGCGGGCCGACCCGCTCTGGACGCGGCGACGGCCGCAATCCGCGGGGCTCGCCATGTCTACATGACTGGAATCGGCAGCAGCTGGCACGCAGCTTTGACCGCTGGCCCGTTGTTTCACCTTGGCGCATGCCCGGTCCACATGCCCGACATGGCTGAGTTGTTGGAGTTTGCTACTATTCCGTCTGATTCAGCAATCATCGTGATTTCGCGCAGCGGCCGCAGCGTGGAAGTTGTCCATTTGCTCACCAAAGTTCGCAACCGCGGCATGACCGTCATCGGCATCACCAATTCAGGAGATGGGCCGCTCACAAAAGAAGCGCAAATTTCCATTGTGGTTCCCACGGACCTAGATCACGCGATTTCCGTCAATACCTACTCAACTCTAGCGGCCACCGCCGGGATTCTCGCGAGTTCCGTTGTTGGCTCCTGGAATTCCACTCTTCGAATCTCGCTCTCTCGCGCTGTCGAAGAGACCGCCGCGGCTATTCCGGCCTGGCAAACGCAGATTGCGGAAACGCCTTGGCTTACGCCAGGAGCCGTTTATTACTTTTTGGCTCGTGGTTCCAGTCTGGGGACTTGCCAAGAAGCCAGACTCCTTTGGGAGGAAGGCGTCAAATCGCCCGCGACCGCCCTAGGCACAAGCACTTTCAGGCATGGTCCTCAGGAAATGGTTACTCGGGATGCGCGTTTTGGGATGTGGATTGATGGGGAGCATATGCGTCCGCAGGACCTAGCCGTGGCCCGGGATCTTGGGAAACTGGGGGCTCGCGTGATGTTGATCGGCCGAGATCTGCCACAGGATGCGGGGGATCTTGTGTTCCAGGTTCCGGCCACGCCGCCCGGCTGGCAATTTCTGATCGACATCATCCCAGCGCAACTTGCAGCCGAACGGCTGGCGCGGCTTTCCGGAGTAGATTGCGATTCTTTTCGTTTTTGTTCCTTCATTGTCGAAAACGAGTATGGCCTGTTACGCGAAGAAGCGGGAAGCTTGGCGGATCAGAAGTAGTGCCGCGAACTTGCGGCCCGTTAAACAGAGGGAGTTGAGATCTAGAAGGGAAAATCGTGATTGGCGCTGTTGATATCGGTGGAACGAAGATAGCGGTGGGCATTGTAGATGAATCCGGGAAGGTCTTGTCCAAGCTGGAGTCTCCGACCGACGCCCATCGTGGCTACGCAAACGGGCTGGAGCGAATGATCGGCATGCTGCGAGATACGGCGCGGGATGCCAGCTCCGAAATCTCCGGCATCGGCATTGGATCCACCGGTATGGTGTACCCAATCAGCGGTGCATTTGGCGACGTTGATTTTCTCCCGGGATGGCGAGGGAATAACCCAGTGGAAGATCTGGCGCGGGCGTTCAACGTGACCGTGGCCCTGGAAAACGACGCAGATGCTTCGGCCCTCGGGGAGGCAAGTTGGGGCGCTGGAAAAGGCAAGTCGCGATTGGTCTACGTGACGGTCGGTACGGGCATCGGTGGTGGAATCATCTTGGATGGGCAGCTTTACCGCGGCGCGGATATGGCTCATCCCGAGATTGGTCACCATGTCATCGACCCATCAGGGCCCCATTGTTCTTGCGGTTTTCGGGGATGTTGGGAATCGCTGGCCACCGGTCCCGCCTTGGCGGTGTGGTTCAAAAGCAATGCAGCAGCCGAGCGGCGATATTCTAAAGATCTCACTGCGAAACAGATTTGCCAACTTGCGAGGCAGGGAGACGAGTTGGCTCGCCACGCGGTCGAGCGCGAAGCCAATTACCTCGGTCTCGGTCTGGCTAATCTGATCAATCTCTTTGTGCCAGATGTGATCGTTTTAAGTGGCAGCGTGATGAAGAGCGCGGCGCTTTTTCTTGACCGCATCCGGAAGGTAATCAGCCAGGGTTGCCGATTCGTTCCGTTTGAAAAGACGGAACTCGTTCTTGCTTCCCTGGGAGAGGACGCCAATCTCATCGGTGCTGCACGGGTTTGGCACTATCGGTTTAGGCAGGTAGCCGAGCGGGCCTCCTGATTTATCACCTCAGCCGACCGACATTTGCGAGACATATTCGATCAATCCCGCACGTCCCCGAGCACGCCGCATTCACCGGGTAGAGCGTCGCGAAGTTGGAACGCACTTCGTTGAAGGATGAGGAGAAAGGCAATTCATGGCGAGAAGCCGCTACACGGTCGGCTTGGTCTTTCTCACTTCCTGCGTCCCGCTGAGTGAATACGACGGCTTAGAAAACCGCCGCCCCACTTCCATGCGGGTCCCCTCGGGAACCACAGTTGATGTAAAAAATGCTGAACTCAGACCGTTTTTTTTTAAACCTCGGCAGACGGATCATCCGTGACATTTTTCTGACAGCACGTTGCACTCCTCCAGAGGAGAGAACTGAAAACGCTTACTAGGCAACATGTTGGAGCTCACTTTTGCTTTTCCTTTTAGCGAGCATTCGGTCGAAAGCCAAATGCTCTACCCAAACTCTCTAATTGCTTGAAGACCCCCTAAAAGGTGGTCGGGGCGAAAGGATTTGAACCTTCGACCTCCTGGTCCCGAACCAGGTTCTAGCTTGTATTGAAACCTATGGAAATGTGCGGTTCTTATGTGCTTGAAAACAAATGCGGTGCACATGACGTGTGGCGTTTGATTGAATTGTTGTAATACGAGATGCTCGTGTAGCTACAAAATCGCCTACAGCCGCGTCGAGCCGCCGATAAAATGAGGCGCAGTCTACTCCGGGCTCTCAGAACCTTCTCCGCCATCGTCATCCGGTTCATAATCCGACCCCGCGCGACGATCAGGTTTTCGCAGGAAGCCATGCTGCAGGTTGTTCGCGTCATAGTAGTATCCCGTGATCTCGCCCCTCGGGTTGATGCTTGCGGGATACGTTCCGATGGGCCCCACTCCAGGAGGATCGAACGTAGTGAAAGTTCCGTTCTTATCGCACACGAAGCCGTGCACTCTGCCGCCCGCGTCGGAATAGTATCCGGTGATCTCGTCCCTCGGGTTGATGCTTTGGGGAAAGGTGCCCGTGGAACCCGGAGGGTCGAACGTAGCGAAAGCTCCGTCTTTATCGCGCACGAAGCCGTGAGCTATGCCGTTCGCATCATTGTAAGACCCCGTGATTTTACCCTTCGGGCTAATGCTTTGAGGAGAGGTGCTGGTTGAGCCCGGAGGGTTGAACGTAGTGACTGTTCCGTCTTTATCGCGCACGAAGCCGTGCTGCGCGTTGCTAGCATCATAGTAGACGCCGGTGATCTCACCCCTGGGGTTGATGCTTTGGGGATAGGTACCGTTGGGTCCCGGAGCGTCGAACGTGGCGAACGATCCGTCGACAGCGCGCAGGAAGCCATGAGTGTTGCCGCTCGCGTCGTTGTAGGATCCGGTGATCTCGCCCTTCGGGTTGATGCTTTGTTGAGTATAACCGGCGACGGAGCCCGGAACGACGAACAAAGTGAAGGTTCCGTCGACAGCGCGCAGGAAGCTTTGACCCTCTCCCTTGGAGTATCCCACGATCTCCCCGCTCGGGTTGATAGCCTGAGCAAATGTATAGGGGGGGACACACCCGCACGGAGGGTTGATCGTAATGATTGTGCCATTGACAGCGCGCAGGAAGCCCTGCGGCGGGCCGCCGTTAAAGTAGGATCCGGTGATTTCACCCCTCGGGTTGATGCCTATAGGAAGGGTACCGAGGGAGCCCGGAGGGTCGAATGTTATAAATTGATTTTTCATTTCGAGGACCCACGGGACGACGCTCGCTTGACCTTGCCCGTTATCTTGACTCTTCTCGAGCATGAGACGACGAGTGACCGGATCATAGACTCCTGGGTCTCCTCCCACGAACGGAAGAGGTGGAGAACCCGGTTCGCCGTTCGGGATGATGTTTGTCCAGGCGGGAGTTCCGCCGATGTCATTGGCAAAAGAAAGGGTCCATGTATCGTTGTAGGAGATGCCGTTGCCGCCGAAGCCAAAGACAATAAGCGAGTTGGAAGCTGGGTCATACCCGTAAGCGTGGACTTCGCGGATTGCAGGCAGTGTTCCAGTTGGTGACATCTGAACCCAGGTGGGTGTGCCGCTGAGCCCGTTGGCATTTTTGAGAAGCCAAGTGCTGTTATTCCAGAAGCAGCAACCGCCGAAGATTGTCATCTCGTTGTTTGTAGCGTCGTAGGCTGTGGCGAAGCGCTCGACCGCCGGAGGAGTCTGACCGGTCTCGCTGAGTTGTATCCAAGCGGGCTGACCGCCGGAGCCATTTGCATTGGTGAGGGCCCACAGATCGTCAGGGACATTCATTATGCCGTTGTTGCCCCCACCGAAAACGATCATGCGGTTGCTGGCGGAGTCATAGATGGCGGTATGACCTTCGCGCGGAGCTGGCGCGGTACCCGAAGGGGAGAGCTGAGTCCAAGTTGGAGTTCCTCCCAAGCCGTTGGCGTTCGTGAGTACCCACACATCATTAAATATCGTGCAAAAAAACCCACAGCTTCCCGCCACGCCCCCACCAAAGATGGTCATGACATTGTTTTCGCTGTCATAGACGGCACTTTGAAAGCTTCGCGCGGGGGGAAGACCCGCCGGGGCTGCGGGATTGAGCTTAGTCCAGACTGGCGGGCCGGCAAGGCCGTTCGCATTGGTCAGAATCCAAACATCATTGAAGCTAGTACAACAGGGCGTGCCAGCAACGCCGCCAAAGAGAATCAGACGTTTCGATGTGTGGTCGTAAACAGCGCTAGACCCGCTTGACGTGGTGGGACCACCGGTTGCGCTCAGAGCGGTCCAGGATTGCGACGCTGCGCGCACGGCGGTTACTGAAATCAAGCACAATAACAAAAGGCCGCGGCGGAGCATAGTCTTACACCTGATTTGTTCAGACACCAACGTTTTGAGTTTCATTTTGCCACCTCGGAAGTGTGCAGCTGACCGGTTCGGGGGACTACGCGGTCCGCAAATCATGGGGCAGTGCGCGCATTCTACACTCCTTTGCGCGGCAAACAATAATGAGAATCACGGTTCCTTTAATATTTCTAGGATTAAGTACTGTAGCTACTAAACCCTATACAGTCTAAAGGTCGGTCGTGAGTTAGCTTGAATTCTCCAGCGGTAGATCAACCGTAAAAATCCGTTACCAATCAAGCCGAGGCAGTGCCCATCCCGGCCATTGTAATTCGTCATCTGATCAGCCTTATACTCGGCGCGCGCGGCGGCTTTCAGTTTCTGTGGATGAGGCCGGCTATGCCTGCGACGATCAGCGTGGCAAGGACCCACCCGACGATAATCTGAAACCACAAGAAGCGCTGAAGGAACATTGGAGATGACGTCGAGCGTAAGAAAAGGCGCCAGAAAAGACGTGGTGATACAACCACACGGCATAAACGCCGAAAGTACCGCGCCCAAAATGTCCGGGATAAGGCGGTCATCACGACGCGCCTGACCTTCCGCAACAGAGGCTCTTTTAAGATAGGCGTCCGGTTTGGGTCGGGTCGCCACTTTTCGGCTAGGCCGAGCTTAATCAGCGGAACGGAATTCTCGAGGGAGTAAATCGGCGGAAAAAACCTGGCGAAGTGTTTCGGCAGTGTGTGCTGCTCCTTGAACAACTCGTAGGCCTCCTTATCCACTGGCGTCATGGTTCTGGCAAGAAGTGCCCTTCGGTAGACAATCCATCCGACACTCCAGAGTATTGCGAGCCCTCCTACTGCCCGCAGGGGACGATATCCATAGCCAACGGTTTCTCTAAAGAGCCAACTTTCGCATTCGGAAAACCAATCTGTCGCCCTCAACCTTCGCTCCATCTCTATGAGGACTGTATTCGCTCCGTTCTCGTCGCCTGAGTCCTTCAATACCGTTGCCAATTGGCGATATGGCTGCGGCGCAAACGGCACTTGCCGAGCGAGCCAATCGAGCCGACTGTTTGCATCTTTCGGGCCATTACGAATGCCCCCATAGACAAAGCCATCCATGAACAGATTGCCCGTTGGCGGCCAACTCGCTCGATCATCATTGAGGGAATCTGTAGAAGCATTCGTGAGGTCGAGAGTAGTTTGCCCTCCCTGATTCTCAGCCCAAATGAATCCGTCCTTCATTACCGTAGCTGCCAACGTCAACCTGCCGCTGATCTTTGATTGTCTACAATCGAGCGTACCGCCGATACGGGCGTCCGACAGCAAGACCCCGTTCGCGCTAAATCCCTTCCGCAGAAAAACGCTGCCACTAACCACGGCTCGATCAAGGACTAATGCGTAGTCGGTCTCCGGGTCCTTCGGCGCAGGCGGTTTATTCATATGCGCACCACGGCAATCGAAAGTGCCCCCGATTGAGGCGCCTCGGAAATCTACTTCACCGTCGGCACGAAATTCGCGGAGGAGGACGCTCCCCTTTAAGGTCGCCCGATCGGCGCGAACGGCGCGGCCTTGGCTCTGTTGCATGTCCAGTATCGGCATCTGAGCGTCCACTAGTGTTAAATCCTCCATCAGTCGGCATCTGAGAAGTCTCAAGGGAAATGAGACCGCCACGTTGTCGAGATTGATGGATTCTGTGACCTTTGCGCCCCAGATTTGAATCCCCAGTGGGTCGATGAGATCTTTGGCGTGTCGGTCTACGCAGAGCCAGCGGATAAGGGGAGCTCGTATTTGTCGATCTGTGTTCCACAGCTCGCCTTTACTCGGATCGTTATCCGGGCTGTTCCGGTTCGTATCGGAACCACAGACGGCCACATCCCCACTTTGGGCCGCTCCCAGGAGCCTAATTTCGGCTGCGGTTAGGGGCGGAGCGGCAAAATGTGCGAGAGCGAGCCGTTCGAGTTCAGTCGCCGGGTCTTTGTTTCCCTGTGAACGCATATTCTTGGTCTTATATACTAATCAAAATAGAAACGCCCACGCTCCGGCAAATTGCGGACACCCGCCATTGCGACCTGCCAAGAGACCGGTGGCTCTCCGGGCCCTGCTAATACGAGGTTTTGCTTCAGGGTAGGTTGTGGTGTGTAAGCTCTTTGTTGCAGCCGCACAATCATCTACAATTTTGCATCCCTCATCACGGAATACTCGCGTGATTTCGCGCCAGCTTCCGCCAGATACTTCATCCAAAAATCCCGCACGCACGCCCATTCCGCTTTATTCCTTCCCGGAGTATCGGTGCCCACGGGATTGTCAAAGGCTACTCACCAGCCTTCATTAGTCTGACTGCTTTCCCCACGAGACATTCCACCCCGTCTACCGTCACGGGCCCCTGCAATCGTCCATTCGTAGCCACCGGCGATGGAATGCCGATGACGGTCAGGAGTCTCTCGAAGTCCTCGCTGTTCCTTTGCACCTTCTCCGGCTTCGTTTTGTCGGTGTGGAACTCATGCACGACGAACACAGCGACGCTCGACGAATCTTGTTTCGCCTGGAGCACGGTCCCGCAGATCGCCGTCAAAAGCTGGTACCTGATCGAGTCCCAAGCAGATGCCGGTCCCCCAACTATTTTCAGCAGGGCATCGATTCTCTCCGGTGCCCCGGTCCGTTCGCCTTTTTCTCTGCGGTGAAGGGCAGTCACTCTGTACTCCGCAACGCTCTCGTTACCAAATGGCTCGTCAACCTTCGCTTCGATGCAGATCGTTACGGAATCATGGTCGGTCCTTCCCAAGAGCCAGAGGTCATGATTTCTTCCTTCGCCTCTCACGGGCAGGCTGGTCACCCGTTCGGGGACACCCCGGATCAACTTCAGATCGTTAAGGCGCGGATGGGAATGCAAAAGATCCGTGAGTTCCTGCGGCGCAGATAGGTGGCCATCGGCGAACCATGCTTTTGCGAGTTCCATCGCGCTACGTCCGGGAACCCACTGATAACCCCGCTTTGGCCGAGCCCAATCTTCCCAACGCGTTATCGGAGCTTCATCGGGCGTCGAAAACTTCACTTCGGTCCGCATCGTTCACCTCCGGAATTCACTGTACACCTAGCGCGGCATGCCGGGAATGCTGCACGCCCTTGAGGGAATCGACGGATGGCAAAACAACTACGGAATCGAATATGTCGTTGTTGCCCCGGAGGGAAGGGTGTACTGAAGCACTGCGTCTGAAATCCATTGGGGCTGGAAATAATAAGTCGGATCTGAAGTCGTGGCAACGAGGTAATTTTGGTTCGTGAGGAGATCGTAGACATAGAACGAGGTGATCTGGCCGGACTGGATTGCCTGGTTTTTGTATTGCTGATCAACGCTAGCGTCTCCCGTCCAGGGAGCAACGTTGGTGCTGTAGGTCGTCATTCCAGTGTCGGGATTGAAAGCGTCACCTCCCATCGTGACCTGGGGAGCGGGGAAGGCCTGGTAGGACCAGCTAGCGGTATCAATCATCACAAACCCTACGACATTGGCACCTTGATTGAAGGTGAACCAAAAATATCTCCCATCAGTCGACCACCCACCGGGCGTAAAGCCAATATCACCAGAGATGTTAGGATTCTTTTCAAGAACGTCGGGGATTGAGAGCGTGAAAAAGTTCTTTGCGGTCTGGGGGTCGTCAATAGTAATGGCAACTCCTTGGCCCTGCTGTAACGCAAGATATTTTTCGTTAAGGTCTATACGAAAACCAGGATCATAATAAACTTCTTCCGTACCAGTAGGACTAATGGCAAACAAATTGAAAAGTTCTTTTCCGTCCCCGGTATAGTCGTATCGCCACAATTGTACCTCGTACCCCGGCTCACCGACATATTGTCCGAAGCTTCTCATGACGTAAACTCCGCATGGTCGAAGGTCTATGGGATGAATATTCGGAAAGTCCACATCATGAATTGAGAACGTCGATATAATATCTCGCGTTATTTCACTCTTTGTGTTGATATCAACTGTGCTTGACGTCAATAAAAAACCGTAAAATGTGTTTTTTTTCTCGCTCGCCGGGATTTCGGCATATTCATTATTTAAGAGACAACCGACGCTTGATGTTGCACCAGCTGTAGATGACGAAATTGATGAAGAAACGAAGTTCGTCGCTGCGCCATGAGGGTTATATATAAAAATAAAGAGGATAGAAATAATTGCCAAGGCGAATACGACCGCCGCGGCTACGAAGATAGTACTTCTCTTCGTAGTGTCCATCATTCTGCTTTGAATGCCGCCATCTGCATGATCCAGGCTCCAGCGGAAAGGTTCGCGGTCGCAGCGTAGCTCCCGGTGCTCGTCACCACTTCATCCTCGAGAATGTCGCCGTCAGGACTCGTCTTGACGCGCTGCGTGTAGCCAGTGCCCGCGCTGTTCGTCGTGTTTGCCACATAGTTCGCGCCAACGAGGAGGTCATTCGCATTCGTCGTCGTCACACTGCCGCTCGTTGAGAGCGTGCTTGTTGTCGAGGTGGTGGATGACGCGGCCGTGACGTCGAGGGGGCTTGAGGCTGCGATCCCGCTGTATTCCGCGATGCGGACGTCGGGGTAGGAACTCGAGGTATTAAAGGTAACGGTCACCGTATTCGCGTTGGCTGAGGAAGAAGCGATGTTCGGGGCATACCAGATCTGGAGACTCCCCGCCTTCGAGCTCGTCGTGACGCCCAAAGCAGCCGTATACGAATTACCTGCACTATCCGTGACGGACGCAACAGTCGTCGTCGTGTTGTACCAACCAATCGCGACCAAGTTCAGGTCACCTGCCGACTGGGCAGAGGTATATACGACGCTCACCGAGGTCGAAGCGGTGGGAACGGCGTAGTGCTCCTGAACAAATGCAGGTGTCGCAGGATTCGCGCTCGTCGTAAATGTGGCGTCAGTCGAGGTGCCGGTGCCCGCGCTGTTCGTCGCGTATGCCTGGAAGTGGTAGGTAGTGTTGGGAATTAATCCCGCGAGGTTCAGGCTGTAGGAGCCCGTGCCGAAGGAGCCGGAGGTCGATGCCACGAGGCCATAGCTCGTGCTTGTGCCGTAGTTGAAGCCTTCAATGGTTGCCGTGGCATTCCCGATTGAGGTGATGTTACTGTTCAGGGTCACGGTCGAAGTCGCAGTCGAGGGCGCACTTGGCGTAGCGAGGACGGGAGCGGTGATACCGAGACCTGCCGCCTCGAACGTTGCCATCGCGCTCGCCTGATCATCGGCAACGGAAGACGTGGCGGTCGCAGAGACGGCACCCGTCATGGATTGAATTTCATCTTCTGTCATAAGCCCTGCGGTCGATCCGTTATCCACGCGGCTCGTAAAACCGGGACCGGGCGTGAAGGTCTCACTGCCGACATGGGTCCCGACGAAGGCTCCAAAAACAAGATCGTCGTTTGCGGTCGTCGTCGCGGAGCCCGTCGTGAAGCTCGTGGACGATGCCGAGCCCGATTGATAGGAGGAGGTTGCGTCAAGGGGGTTCCTTGGGGCAAGACCGCTATATTCCTGGAGCGCGATCGACGTGTAGTCTGCGGTATGGGAAAAGGTGCAGGTCATGGTCGGTATCGTTCCCCCCACCACTGCCGGGGCATACCAGATGTCCGCGCCTTGGTGGTCGCTCACATTGATGGCTCTTGCTGCTTCTTTGTAGGTGGAGGTGGGATTGTCCGTGTCGCTGCATCCTGACACCATATCTGTACCGGGGTACGCCGTGTCGTCATATTGGACGGCGGCGATGACCGTATCCCCCGTCGTCACAGCACCAGGGAACGTTGCTGAGACGCTGGGGGAGAATGCGTAATGATATTCCGAGGTGGAGCTTGCGGATTGGACGAGGGCGATAGAGGATGAGGGCTGCGGGGCAAGCGTGATGTTATTCGGATCTGTCGGTGTGAAGTTCAGATTGTATCCCGAAACCTGATTGGGTGTCGTGCTGCCAGTCGCTATCTCGCTATGAACGGTTCCACTAGCGTCGTACGACACCGTTTGCAAGGTGTAGCTGCCTGAGCCGGTGCCGATTACTTGGATGTTGTATTGGCCACTCACGGGATTTGGAATCCAGGCGTATTTCGTCTCATGTCCAGAGCCGGGGGCAAGCACTGTGCCGTCGCCGATTCCCTCGGAAGAATAGACTGCGCCACTGATGCCGTTATATGTTGTGCTGGTAATGGGATTGACGCCGAGCTGATTGCCGTTCGGATCGGTAACTAAGAGCTCCCCGGGCGAACTCAGTGTTGCATAAATGTCCTGGGTAATCGGAACAGCCAACGAAACTTCTTGGTAAAGATGGATACTGTTAAAATTGTTGTGGTAGGCAAAAGTATGCGTCGTGGTGCTATCTGTCACATTGTCATTAAGTGTCTTTGTGACGTAAAAATCAGGATCCTTGATGTCATAAGTGGTTGCCAGTCGATCATCCGCAACCAAGAAATGGCCGAGTGATTCGATATGGAGAATCGCGGGTTCAGATAACGCTAAGTCCTCATTCAAGTTTGTATCGAGAGTCGTTCCATCTGTAGCAGCTGCAACAATGGTCGGATGCTGCAGTTTAATTCCCGCAGACGAATCGTAAGCATAGTCCGCAGGAATACTCCAATCTGCTATGCCTCCATATGCCGTGTAGCCACCGTGGGCGTTTAGGTATGCGTCGAGATAGAAGGGGGTTACAGGAGTGGCCATACCAACGGTGCTTGTGGTTATTCCGTAATACCTCGCTACCATAACAATCGAAGTTATCGCGCAGCCGCAGTGCGCAATATCCGGACCACATTTATCAGGATCACTTGGATTGTTGCCTTCTCCACCAGCATAAGAATCACTCGCCCAGCTTGGATCAACCTGCGTAAACAACGGCACCTGATGCACGGTAAACGCCGGAGCGCTCGTGCTGCCGAATTCTTCCCACGCGGAAGCTTCATCGCTAGTAGTGTCCATCACGCGGGCTTGCCAATAATAACTTCCGTCAGACAGATCAGTTATCGTGGCCGAGGCGGTCTCATCCGATATAACCGGGCTACTTGTTGCGCTAGGCACCCCTAGGAAATTTGCCGAGCTCGTAGCAAGTTCTACTTGCAGCTCCAATGAATCGCTTGAAGAGGCTAAATACGGAACCCCTTCGAAAACAATCGCATTCTCGGTCGTCGTACTCCCCTCGCCAATTGTCGTCGTCGCGTCAGGTTTGTACTGTTGGAGCGACGACGACGGCAAGGAAAGACTATTAGAACCACCACCAGAAGGAGTCAAAGAAGCAGCCAATAACCAATAAGCCTCAGCAAGATTAAACGTAACATGATAAGAAGTAGTACCAGCACCCATAACAGTAGAAGTGCTCTCATAAAGAGGAGAAGGAGGATCCGGATAAGAAAAAGCTAAGTCACTAAAATTGTCACAAACAGAAGCATACGTAGACGTAGGAGCATAATTATTACCAACAGTCGAAAAACAAATAGGAATAGAACCGGAAACGGCAGAATACAAATTAATAGTTGTAGACTGAGTATCAGGATAATCAGAATAAGACACTAAAGAACCAAAAGGAGTACTCGAAGAAACACCAAAATACGAAGCAGAATATCCCTCTAAAGCAGTATCAGCAACGGCAGCGGCAGTTTTAACTGCAACAACATTAAAAGTACCAACAGGGGGATTAACTAAATACCACAAATCCTCACCAGCAGTCGTAGGATCAGCACCAGTATTACCATAAAGAGACAAAGATTGACCGTCAAACGTAACTCCCGTAGCAACACTCGAAGAACCGCTTATACCATTACCCCATAAAGTAACAAGAAGTAAATCAGCACCAGAAGAAACCGTATGAGACCACATATACGTAGAAGTAACAACATATGAAGTACTAAGGGTACTCGTAGTATCCAAAACGACCGCCGCATGAGAAACCAAAGGCAACACCATACTACCGTAAGCGTCGGGTAGAAACCGTCTGGACGAAATGAGAATAAATAAGGATGCTCTCCGTTGTGGGCACATCTATAAGTGTCCACGAGGGATAAGTGGACACTTCGGAGCAGGTGGCGATTGGGACTG
>Ga0210394_10000848_pt1 | contig 55958 bp, 48 predicted proteins | sample IncBWC12MmetaG_FD_160121 | JGI IMG/M metagenome (GOLD analysis project Ga0210394, IMG submission 160121) | Forest soil microbial communities from Barre Woods Harvard Forest LTER site, Petersham, Massachusetts, United States - Inc-BW-C-12-M | ecosystem: Environmental > Terrestrial > Soil >...
TCAGGACGTCCACGGATTCCAGACAGATGTCCACGATACTGGGGCTCGGCTTCAGTTCGCCATCGCGCAGGCGGCCAATCAAATCCTCGACGCGATGCGCGACCGCCGAGAGGCGATGCAATCCGACTTGCGCTGCGGAGCCTTTTACCGTGTGCATGGAACGGAACAGGCGGTTGATGTCCTCGGCGTTGGGATTGGCTTCTAGCGCGAGCAAGCATTCGGTGACGGCTTGGAGGTGTTCCTCGGCTTCGGGAACGAAGAATTCCAGGACCTCGGCCGGGACGTCGCTGTCCTGCGGCATATGGTCAACATATGAGTAAGTGGGCTGCGCATCGGCAGAAGGTTCTTCGGCGGCGACTTGTGCGGCGGCTTCGCGTGCAGCGCGCGATGCAGGCGGCGCCGGAAACGCGAATGAATAGCGCTGCTTGAAGGCGAGGATGTCACCTTCGGTTTCGCTGCCGCTGGAACTGATTTGCAGCAGATCGAATTCGAGAACGGAGATGGCGTCGGAAATAAATTCAGTGAGCGGGCCGTGCATGTCCGCGGTGAGCGTGGCATTCATGGCGTAGTGAAAGATGTGGGCCATTTTCGCGGCGACTTCGGAAAATTGCGGGAAGCCGTAGCTGGCGGAAGTGCCGGCGAGAGTGTGCGCGGCGATATACAGTTTTTCGAGATCCTCGGGCCTAGTCTGCGGCTCCTGCAACATGCCGGAATATTCCCGCAGGTACTGGAGGTTTTCGGAAGCCTCCTGGAGGAAGAGCTCGACGGATTCCTGATTGGGCCCGTTCACAGGCGTTCCTCCACCAGCACAGATGCGGCACGCGATTCAGCGGCGACCGGCTTGCGATAAATGCGGCAATCGCCGATCACCAGAGATTCAAATTTCATGGGCACGTTGGAAAGCGTTTCCGAGTGACCCAAAAGAAAATATCCGCCCGGTTCGAGGGCGTCGTAAAAGCGCCGGAGAATCGCGAGGCGGCGTTCCTCGGAAAAATACATCAGCACGTTCATGCAGAAGATGCAGTCCAGCTTGCCGACGTACACCGGCTCGACCAGATTCATTTGCGCGAACGAAATCATTTTTCTTATGCGCGGCTTGATCTGAAAGCCGTGCTTGGTGTTCGCAAAGTGGGCATCCACCTGGCCCAGCGAGACATCTTGCAGGCTGCGTTTGCTGTACAGGCCGCGTTCGGCATGGCGCAGCGCGCGGCGACTGATGTCCGTCGCGAGAATTTCGATTTCCCAGGCTTCCACAAATTTCAGCGCGTCGCACAGGGTGATGGCGATGGAGTAGGCCTCTTCCCCGGTGGAACAACCCGCGCTCCAGATGCGCAGCGTGCGCGGATTCTGCCAAAATTTGCGTTCCTGCATCTCCGGCAAAATGCGTTTTTCCAGCGCGTCATAGACGGCCGGATAACGAAAGAAAGATGTTTCCTGCGTCAGCAGCCGCTCCAGCAGGGCTTCATATTCCGTGCTGGAACTTTTCACTTGCTCGTACAGCTCCGCGCCGCCAGCCAGTTCTTTTTCCTCGATGTATTCGCGAATGCGGGTGGAGAAGAACCGCTCGCGCGACGCATCGAAAAGAATGGCCGAGCGCTGCTCGATCAGCGTGCGGATATCATCGAGTTCGGACTCGCTGAGCTTCGTCGTCGTTGCTGGATGTGGTTTCATGTTCGGCGCACGTTCGGGGCCGGCAGGCTTCGCCGGCGCCAGGAATCACTGCGACCTAACGATGCGCACCCACGGGCGCGGCCGGCCGCGCTTCTTCCGGCGCTTCACCCGCGCGACCGGAACGGAATTGCGCGAGCGCTTCATTCAATTGTTCCGAGAGCTTGACCATGTTGCCGACGGTGGAAGCGGTCTGGCGTGCGCCCTGAGTGGTCTGGCGCGTGATGCCGGAAATGATTTGCATCGCGTTGGCCACGCCTTCCGTGCCGCGCACCTGCTGCTTCGAGGCCAGGGAGATTTCCTGAACGAGTTCGGCCGACTGGCGCACGACGCTGGAAATTGCTTCGAGCGCTTTACCGGCTTGATCGGCGAGGCCTGCACCGACTTCCACTTCGCGGGTGCCGTCTTCCATGACGACAACGGCTTCGTTTGTTTCGGCCTGAATCGCTTTGATGAGCGCGGCGATGTCCTTAGTGGCGCTACGAGAGTGCTCGGCGAGTTTGCGGACTTCGTCGGCGACGACGGCGAAACCGCGGCCGGCATCTCCGGCGCGGGCGGCTTCAATCGCCGCGTTCAGCGCGAGCAAGTTGGTCTGTTCGGTGATGTCGTTAATCACGTTGATGATTTCAGAAATTTCTAGTGAGCGATCGCCGAGAGATTTGATTTTCTTGGCGGTGGCTTGCACGGAGGCGCGGATGCGCTGCATGCCTTCGAGCGTATCGCGCACGGCGCGGTTGCCTTGTTCGGCGGCATCGAGCGCGCGGCGTGCGGCTTCGGCGCTGGCTTCCGCGTTGTTGGACACCTGTTTCATCGAGACGGTGAGCTCTTCGACGGCGGAAGAGGTGTTGGTGATTTCCTGGTCTTGCTGCGTGGCTCCGGCGGTCATATCGTCCGCCGCATCGAGAATCTGGTTGGCGCTGCCGCTGACGTCCACGGCGGCCTTGCGGACGCGCTCGAGAACTTTGGTGAAGTTGTCGAGCATGAAGTTCACGGAGTCCACGACGTTGCCGAGGGCGTCGTTGGTGACTTTGCCGCGAATGGTCAAGTCGCCGCGGGCGACTTGATTGATGGTGTTTAACAGGTCGGTGATGCTGCGTTGCAGGGAGTCCTGGGCCTGTTGATTGGTGACGGCATGGGCGACTTTGGCGGCGCTGCGATTGAAATTTTCGGCGATGAAACCGAACTCGTCGTTGGAATTGATTTCGGCGCGGGCGCGCACGTCGCCAGAGACTACCCGCTCGGAGAATTTCGCGAGCTCGTCCACGGGAGTGAGGACGCGCTTGCTGAGCACGTAGACGATGGAGATCACGGCGATGAGCGCGAGCACGGCTGCGGCGAATAGCGCGCCATTGGCACCGCCGGGGATCGCGGCGGCGTCCGCAGCGGCCTGACCGGCAGAATGGGCGCCTGCGTAGTAGGAAAAACCCACGGAGGCGAACAGCAACAGTGCGACCCAGAAAACCAGCAGCCAGACTGTGGAACTCAAACGAGCTTTCATGACTTCCTCCCAAGAACTTGTGCGCCCAATCACGACGCCGACCCGTGATGCGGAACGGAAAGTGCGCGCGGCCTAGAAACTTGTGACCCCAGAACTTCTTGCCTATTCCAATTTCGATCGCCCAGCTAAAGCTGGCCGCTACAACGTCAAAAGCAACGGCAAAGGCAACGCCAAACCTTAAATTACCGGCACTGGAAAAACGTCGACGAGGCGGCGCAAGTCAACCACCAGCGCCAGGCGGTCGTCATGCCGCAACATGCCGCGGCAGTGCGGCACGTCGGCGGGCGCTTGATCGAGTAGCGCCTCTTCGGTGGCGGAAAATGTGCCGATCACTTCATCGGCGGCAATTCCCAGCCGCAAGTCTTCCCTGTGCGCGTCGCCTTTCAAGAGCGCGACCACTACGTGCTTCGGCAGAAGGCCGGGGCGGCGGCCTTCGGTGAAGGCGATGTCAATCAGCGGAACGATGGTGCCGCGCAGATTGAACACTCCCATGAGAAACGCGGGGGTGAGCGGAATGCGCGTGACGATGGGCCAGTCCACCACCTCTTCCACTTCGAGCACTGAAAAACAAAAACGTTCGCGTCCGGCGCGGAACACGCAGTATTGGCGCTCGGGAAGGCGCTCCTCGGAAAAAACTTCGCTTTCGAGGAATGCGCCGCCATCGAGTTCAACGGCATGCGCAGCGTTTTCGCGCTCGACTTCGCGTTCAGCCGGCATCAGGCAAACCTTTTTACCGCGTTCAACAGTTCATCCGGAGTGAAAGGCTTGGCGACGTAGCCATTTGCGCCCTGCTGTTCGCCCCAGTAGCGATCGCTGGGGGCGGTTTTCGAGGTAACCAGAATCACCGGAATATTCGAGTAGGTCTGCTGGCTCTTCAGATCGCGGCAGGCCTGGAAGCCGTTGCGGCGCGGCATGACCACATCGAGCAGGATGACGTTGGGCCGCTCTTCTTCGATGGCCTCTTCGATTCTGGTGGGATCGGAAATTCCCACGGACTGAAATCCGCCTTGCTGCAGCATGGACTGCATGAGGTGGAGTTCGGCCTGGGAATCGTCCACGATCAGAACTTTCTTCGACATCGGCAGACCTCCACAGAAATACCCGCAGATAGAAATGCAAGTGCAAGACCATGTGCGGAGCGTATTTCGCGTTCTGCGACTAGATTGCAACAGCTTTGCTTTTCAGCTGGTTACGCGGCGTGGCGCTACCTCGCGAGGCCAGCTGGGGAAATTTGCGACATGCTGTTTGTCTCAGCTTGAGATTCTTTCTCACCAGCGCGCATTTCAGCGGCTACGGATGAGAAACGCTGCATGATTTCGTTGAGGCGCAGCGCCATGGTGTGAATGGTGCGGATTTGTTCGCGCGCGTCCGGATGAATCGGCCGGGGATCTAGAAGCAGGAGGTCAGCGTTGCCGAGGACCGAGGTTAATGCATTGTTTACACTGGGGCGCATATCGAGCATGTAACGGCCGAGGGTCGCGTTGCGTTGTATTTCGGCGGAGACGCGCTCGGCGCGTTGGGCGCGCGCGGTGGCGGCGGCGCGGCGCAGCGCTTCTCCGGCGACGAGAATTAGAGTGCCGATCCAACCGTCTTCGCGCGGGATTATTAGGACGTGCGGATGTTCGCTTGCGAGCTGCGACACATCGCGCGATTCTGTGGAGACGTAGATGGCTGCGGCGGCGGGAATTGAGTTGAGCGCGCAAAGGATCGCGCCGATTTTATTGTTGCGAACGGGGCCGACGATGACGAGGTTGTAGCCGTCGGCTGTTGAGGCTTGCCAGACGTCGCTCGTCGTGAGGGTGATCTCCGGGACGCGGCGTTCGGCTTGCCAACGAGCGGCAACGGTGCGCGCGAATTCAGTGTCGTCCGAGACGATCAGGACGCTGGAGTGAGTCAAGAGATTTCCCCCAAGCAAAGTCAAAAGCGACGGCAACTGCGCCCAGCTGAAGCTGGCCGCTACAGAAGCAAGACCAACGACGACAACTGCCCGGTCCCGCGCAGCGAGATCTCAGGATGAATCGTCCTGTGGGGCGATTCACGAAGGCAAAGTCAACGGCAAACGCGAATCAGGGCTGCACTTTTTCGGCTTCTTCGATGAACGAAAGCAGCCGCTTGGTGCTGATGCCGAGATTTACCGCGGCTTCAGTGTTCTTGGCGCGCTTGGCTTGCTCGACGCGGCCCTGGAAATAGGAAACTTCGGCTTTCGCTAGCGTGAGAGCGGATGCCAGCTGGCTCAGGTCGCCGGAACGTTTGCGCTCGTCGGTAGCGACGGCGAGCAGGGCGCGAGCCACAACGGCACGGCGCAGATCCTCAGCTTCCTGATTGCCTTCGGCGACGAACGCGGCAACTTCCCAGGAAGAAAGCAGGACCTTGGTGTTCTGCAAGACGATGGTGGACATGGAACGTCCGCGAGTGGGCGGCTCGGCGATCAGTTGCTCCCAGATTGATTCCAGACACTTCTCTTTGTCGAGCGGGCCGGCTGGCGGTGCCGGAGGGTCGGCGGCCGGCTTGTCGGCGCTTGCGGTGGCATTCGTTGATTTAGCCGGAGCAGATTTCTCTGCCGGAGTTGCGGTGGATTGTTTCGCTGCCGAAGCATTTGTTGCAGACGCCCGGGGCGCAGCCGCACTTGGTGCAAGCGGCTCCGCGGGCTGGGACGATTGATCCACGGTTGAACGTTCGTCGGGTTGCCGCGATTCCGGGCTGGCGGCTGGCGATGGCGCGCCGGATCGGCCGCGCGTTAGGGCCTCTTCGAGATCAGCGCGCAAGGCTAGGAGCTGTTCGAAGGCATGCGTGACGGACGTTGCGGTGTAGTCCTTATGAAAGGGCTGTTTCCAATTCTCGCAGTAGTAGCGCAGCCGCGCGGTGGTTTCCGCTGCAGAAAAACCGGCGCGACGGCAGTCCACGGTCTTCACGCCATTGGCGTCGAGAGTTTCGGCAGCCTGGCGCACGGCGCTCAAGTCCGCGTGCAACATGCGGATGAAGGCGCGGCGGAGAAGAAAGTTGAAGCGGCAGAAAGCCACCAGCGCGGCAGGATCGTAGAACATGGCGCCGGCGGATTCTTTTACCAAGCGGCCTTGTTCGAGGAGGCCGAGTTCCATCATGTCGCGCAAACTCTCGCAGTGCGCGACCTTGTCGAGAATTTGATCCAGCGGCGCGCACCATTCCAGGCGCGTGGCGTCGGCTGCGTTCAGCGCCGGCTGCAAGACCTCCGCGACGTCTTCGAGGTGAATTTCCTTGCGATACAGCTCTTCGGGCGCGCAGAGAGCGAAATACTGCACGAGGAGCAAATCAATTTTGTCGCGGTCGGCAGTGGTCTTTTCCTGCTTGCGCAATTGGCGCTGGAGAAAGGCGCGCAGATTTTGTTCGCTGGCGTTCAGGGTTTCCGGGGGGAGCTGGCGGATTTGAAACGCGCGGACGCGAGCGTCAATTCCGTCGAACCATTTCAAATCGCTGTCGAAAACTTCGCGCGTGGGACGCTGTGGGGGCAATTCCCCGGCGGGATGCGGCAGCGGGCCAAAATTAAATTGGGTGGCGAGAGCGGCGTACAGCGGATAGGCGTTGCGCGCTTCGGACCATTGCGCGACAAAATCCGCGAAGGCTGCTTGCGCTGCCGGCGGCTTCGACGTAGTCACGTCTGATTTGGAGGTCATCGTTTTATGATCCAGTTGCCCACTTCTCCCACGAACCGGGCAGCGACGGCCTTTCTTCCGTCGTGATAGCGCACGGCGACGACCGTTGCGCGCGCATCGAGCGAACCATCGGAATTGAGCACGCGCACGCCATCTTCAAATTCCAGCGGGAGCGTGGAAGCGAACAGAACTTCCTGCGCGGTTCCGAATTCGATTACGGTTTGCTCCTGCAGGGGGCGGCGCGCGGTGGCCAGCGTGACGACGCGCACGGGGATTCTCATGGGCGAGGCGCTGGGAAATAGTTGCGACAATTTTTCGACGCACGATTGTGTGGCTTCAGCCGTGTCTATTGCGGCTTCACTGATCACGGAACCCCCTGGGCGTTTCAGACTGCAAAAAAAAACAAAAGCAACGGCTGCCCGGCGCGATGAAGCCGAACCGGCCGCTACAGATTCAAAAACCAGTGCAACGGCGCCGACCAAGTCAGAGACCAAAGAGCCGGCGGGACGCCGGCGCTAGCAAAGTCAAAGGCGCCCAGCTAAAGCTGGCGGCTGCCCATCGATCCCGCACGACGGGATCTCAGGGTGAATCGCCCAGTCGGGCGATTCACGCGCAATAGTAGCGGACGCAGAAAGAAGTCCGGGGAGATGATTGCACGAAGGCGGCCAAAGGAGGACGGCGGGGTAGGCCGTTAAGTGGTTGTTTTTACGGTGGTTACGAATTGATGGTTGGAGCTTGGGTCTTGGAGGTGTCTCAGGGTGATACAGATGCGTCTCAGGGATGCGGTGCGAACCCGAACGCGGAACGAACCCGGTTCGCTGCAGTTTCCTTTTAGGACGCCAGTTGCACTTCGTCCTTGTGCGCGGCGCGGAGGGGGATGTTGTAGAGCTTGAGCTTGCGATAGAGCGTGGCGCGGCTAATGCCGAGCATTCTGCCGGCCAGGGCTTTATCGCCGCCGGCCTTTTCGAAGACGCGGAGGATGGTCATGCGCTCGAGGTCGGCTAGGGCGGTGGTGGAGAGCGAGGCGGAATCTCCCGAGGCTACGTTGCTTTCCTGAGGTGCGCGGATTGCGGGCGGCAAATCTTCGACATCGATGGTGTGATGGTCGCCGAGCGCGACCGCGCGGGCGATGCAATTTTCCAGTTCGCGCACATTTCCGGGCCATTCGTACTGCAGGAAACTTTTCATCGCCGAAGGCGTGACCTGAATATTTTCTCCGGCGGCATAGCGATCGAGGAAGTAATGCGCGAGCTGCGGGATGTCGGAGCGGCGTTCGCGCAGGCCCGGGACCTGGACGGTTACCACATTGAGACGGAAGTACAGGTCCTTGCGAAAAGTTCCGGCGCGGTAGGCGGCTTCCAGATCGCGATTGGTGGCGGCGATCACGCGGACGTCCACCGGAACTTTTTCGTTGCTACCCACCGGACGCACTTCTTTTTCCTGCAGAACACGCAGCAGCTTCGCTTGCAATTCCAGCGGCAGCTCGCCGATTTCATCTAGAAATATTGTGCCGCCATTGGCTGCCTGGAACAGGCCGGCCTTGGTTTTCAGCGCGCCGGTGAAGGAGCCTTTCTCGTGGCCGAAGAGTTCGCTTTCCATCAGGGTGGGAACGAGCGAGCCGCAATCCACGGCGACGAAGGGCATTTCAGCGAGTGGACCGCGGAAGTGAATGGCGCGCGCGACCAGTTCCTTGCCGGTGCCGCTTTCTCCGGTGACGAGCACGGGCGTGCGGGTTTCCTTGAGGCGCGAGATCATGCGCAGGACGTCTTGGATTTTCGCGGAGGTGCCGACGATGCCGTCCATATCCGTGACGGTGTTCACACGCTCGCGCAGGAATTGATTTTCAGTGACGAGCCGGACTTTTTCGGCCATGCGCTGCAGAAGTTGGCGCAGGCGCTCGACGCGAAAGGGCTTCTCGATATAGTCGTAGGCGCCCTGGCGCATGGCGTCCACGGCGGTTTCGACCGAACCGTGGCCGGTCATGATGGCAACTTCGGCGCGGGGCGATAATTCTTTTATTTTTCGGAGCAGTTCGACGCCGGAGAGGCTGGGCAACTTCAAATCCGTGACGACCAGATCGGGGGCGGTGGTTTCCAGGGATTCGAGCGCAGCTTCGGCGGTTTCGGCCTCGGCGCAGAGATAACCGAGCCCCTGGCCCACGGTGATGCACAGGCGGCGAATGCTTTGCTCGTCGTCCACAATCAGGAAGCGAAGTTTCAGTTCATCGGTCATGGTTTTCCAATCGTTTTTTCAACCGCGTCCATTAATTGCTGCACGCGGAACGGTTTTTCGACGCAGGGAGTGCCAGCGAGCGCCAGCAGCGCGATCGTCTCGTCGCTGGCGGTATCGCCCGTGATGAAAATAATTCGCGTAGCCATTTCGGGCCGGTGGCGCTGTAGCCAATCGTGCACATCGGAGCCGGTGATTCCTCCGGGTGTGCGGAAATCCGAAATAACGCCGCGAAAATCATGGAGCGCAAGAAGGCGCAGGCCCTCGACCGCGGACGACGAAGAGGTTACTTCGTAGCCGTGACGTTCGAGCGCGGCGCGCACGAAGGCGGCGACCGAAGGCTCATCTTCGATGACCAGGATGCGCGAGCGGGTGGCGGAGACGGGCGCGGGAGTAGCCGTCATTCCGCAGCCTTGGCAGCGTGGATTTCCATCGCTTTCTCCGCGATCGGTAGGCGCACTACGAACGTGGAACCGTCGCCATCCGGATTGTTTCTGGCGATGATTTCACCGCGATGCGCCTCGATGATGCCGTAGCAAATGCTCAGGCCGAGGCCGGTGCCTTTGCCGACTTCCTTGGTGGTGAAAAAGGGATCGAAGATGCGGTCCATATGAGAGATTCCGGGACCGTTGTCGCGAAAAACGATTTCAATTTTGTCGGAGCGATGGATGGTCTGGACTTCTATCTTTCCGGTGCGGCGCGTTTCCTGCACGGCGTCGTAGGCGTTGTTCAGAATATTCAGGAAGACTTGCTGCAGCTGGTGCGGGTCGCCGATGACCACGGGAAGTTCGGCGGCATATTTTTCGGTCAGCTCGACGCCGTGGTTTTCCAGATCGTAGGCGCGCAATTTCACAGTTTGGCGAAGTATGGAATTGATTTGCGCGGGCTCACGCTGCGCGGGCATCTGGCGCGCGAAGCTCAGCAGGTTCTGCACGATGACGCGAGTGCGCTGGGCTTCCTGCAAGATTACTTGCAGCTCTTCTTTCGCGTCGGCTGGGACCGCGGGATTTTCCAGCAGCAGATCGGTGAAGCCGACGATGGCGGCGAGAGGATTATTCACTTCGTGGGCGACGCCGGAGACGAGCTGGCCCAGTGCGGCCATTTTTTCGGTGTGCATTAGCTTCGCTTGCAGGCTGGCGGCGTCGGTGATGTCCGTCATGACCACGACGACGCTGTTGATTTCGCCCTGCTCGTCGCGCATGGGGCTGAGGCTGATGGAAAATTGCCCGGGCGTTCCGCTGCCGCGAAAAAGCGGGATTTCGAGATTGTCGAGCGCGGCGCCTTGCAGGGTGCGCTCCAGGGCTTCAGCGAACAGAGGACGGCGCGCTGGCGGAACCATTTCCACCAGGGATTTACCCAACAAATCCTGTTCGCGGTAGCCGGCCTCGAAGCAGCGGCGGTTGGCGTAACTGACCAGACCGGCGGTATCGAGGACGAGAATCATGCTTTGGGTGTTGTTCAGAATGTTTTTGTTGAAGTCGCGCTCGCGGCGGTAGCGGCGTTCCGCGAGGCGGCGATCGGTGATGTCTTTCATTACGTGGATGGTGCGCCAGTCGTTGCCCTGCGCGTTGTGAATGCGTGACGCGGAAATCAGAAAGGTGCGCTCGGCGGCTTCGTGAATATATTCCTCGTGCGCGAGCCGGGGATTGCGGCAGAAGGGGCAGTGCCCTTCCTTTGGAGGCGAATCCAGAATCTCGAGGCGGTCAATTTCGTAGCCAATGGCTTCGGTGGGCCGCAGGCCGAGCGTTTCCGCCAGGGCGCGATTCAGGCGCAGGACGCGATTGCCGGCATCGTGGACAACGATGAAATCCGAGATGGCGTCGAAATCTTCGACCCACTGCTTACGTGATTGTTCCACTCGCGAGAACAGTCTGACGTTTTCCAGCGCCATCGCCGCATGGCCTGCCAGAGCTTCGAGGAGCTGGCGTTCGGTGGCGGATAGTTCGCGCGAGACATCCACCAGGCACAGCACGCCGAGCAACTCGCCCTGGCTTCCCGAGAGGCGGGCGAGAACGAGTTCCTTCCAGACGACTGCATCGGCGAGGCTGCGACCGAGCAACATTGCGGCGGAGCCTTCGCGCAATTTTTCGCCGGGAACGCCGGCTTGTTCGGCGAGAACGCCAGCCAGATGGTGCTGCGTCATCGGATCCCAGCGATGTGCGGGGCCGCTGAGCGCCGCGATTTCCCATTCGGGATCGCTTGCTATCGCAAGCACTGCGGCGCGCGCGCCCAGCATTTCGGCGGCACGGGCCGTGAGACGCCGTGAGAATTCAGCGGCGCCGAGAGAAGGATTCAGCTCCAGCGTAGTGGCGGAGAACTGCGCGAGCAGGCTCTCGAAAGAGCCATTGAGACGAGGTGAGACATCGCGACTTCTTTTTAGTGCACGCATGGAGGCTAAGGGGGCACTGCGCGCGCTACGCCTATACGAGAATGACGTTACGGCGTGTTCTCAATTTGAGTCAAGCGAAGCGGCGGCGGCAGTTGCCTTATGCGGCAATCTCGATGCGTCGCAAGGTGAGACGGGCGGCTCGACTGCGGCAGGCATTTGAGACGGTTGGACGGGTTCAACCCGGTGTCGGCTGCTGGTGGAAAGCCAACTAAGTGCTTTTTTATCAGCATCATAAGAGACGAGTTGGCGAATTTTCAATGCGACTTAAGAACAGTTTCCCGATGGCATCCTCATTGCAATTTCCGCTGCGGGACCTTTCCCTCGAATGAGGAGGCGTACGCATGCACGGCAGGAAACGACTGCTTGGCTTTGGATTGGCAATGATCCTGGGGGGATCGTTAGCAGTCGCCCCGCGCGCAGGCGCTCAGGAAAATTCGCCGGACACGACAAAACGAAAGGTGCGAACCAAGACACTGCCGGATTATCCGGAGCTGGCGCGGCACATGAACGCGAGCGGGAAAGTAAAAATCGAAGCGACCATTTCCGCGGATGGGCGGGTGACCAACACCAAAGTGATTGGTGGTAGTCCGTTGCTGGTGGGCGCCGCGCTGGACGCGCTAAAGAAATGGCGCTTCGAGCCAGCGGCGAAAGAATCGGTGGAAGTGGTGGAATTCGATTTCTCGGGACACAGCTGATCACGCGTGAATGGGGGCCAGTGACTCGGGTCACGGGCGGGGAGCGGAGGCATTTCTCATGACAATCGGGAAGAAACTCTATTTCGGGTTCGGCGCGATTCTGGCGATCATGCTGGTTTTGTTCGTCATCAACGTGATCACGGTGCGGCGGGAGTATTCCGCGCAGGACACGGTGAAGGCGACGCTGGCGGCGAAGCAGGCGATTGACGATGCGCGCTCGCAAATGATGCAGGACCGGCTGTATCTGAGCAATTACTTGCTGAGCGGCGATCTGCGCGACGAAGACAAGACCAACAAAGGCGTGGCAGATTTGCTGGCGCTGGTGAAAGAAGCGGAAAGCAAATCGAGCGATCCGGGACTGCGCAGCGCTTTGGCGCAAGTGGGAGACACGGAAAGCAGCTGGTCGGAAAATTTCGCGAAGCCGATGATCGCGAAGCGGCACCAGGTGGACGCGGGAGACGCGACCGTTTCCGATCTGCAGATTTTTTACTTGCAGCACGACCCGGCATCGTGGGTAAGCAAGTCCACGACGATTTTGGACCAGGCCGACAGCACCGTGCACAAATCGCTGGACGATTCGAATAGCTCGGCGGCACAAGCGACGACCTGGAGCACCGGCATCACTACCGCGGGCACGCTGCTGGCGGTTCTGCTGGGGCTGTTGATCGCTTTCTACACGGCGAAGTCCATCAAGGAGCCGATTTACCACTTGATTGACGTGGCGCGGCGCATTGGGGAGACCGGCGACCTGGAGCAGTCTATTGATACGCATCGCGACGACGAAGTGGGCGTGCTGGCGCAAAACTTCAACAAGATGATCGTGCACTTGAAGGAGATGGCTGCGGTTTCGGCGGCGATTGCGGAAGGGCAGCTGTCCGTTTCTGTGCAACCGCGGTCGCAGCAGGACACCATGGCGAAGGCATTTGCGCAGATGACACGCGGGCTTCGCGATTTGGTGCGCCAAGTTCGGGATAGCGCAGCGCAAGTGGCGAGTGGTTCGGGGCAGATGGCCAGCGCGTCCGATGAGTCAGCGAAGGTGAGTGTGCAAGCGGCGTCTGCGATTGATGAAGTGACGAGCACCATGCACGAGATGAGCATCAACGTGCAGAACGTGGTGAAGAACACGCAGGTGCAGGCATCGAGCGTCGCCGAGACGTCTGCTTCGATCGATCAGATGGTGACTTCGATCGAGCGCGTGGCGGACACGGCGAAACTCCTGGTGGATATTTCGCACCGGTCGCGCGAGGAAGTGCAAACCGGCATGGTGACGATGAATAAGGCCACCGAGGGATTGAACCGCACGAGCCACGCGATTCAGTCTTCGGCGGAAATTATTGATGTGCTGGGACGGCGCGCGGACGACATCGGCAAGATCATCGAGGTGATTGACGATCTGGCGGAGCAGACCAACCTGCTGGCTTTGAACGCGGCGATTGAAGCGGCGCGCGCGGGCGAGCACGGATTGGGTTTTGCCGTCGTGGCCGAGGAAGTGCGCAAGCTGGCGGAAAAGTCCACGCAGTCCACCAAGGAAATTTCCGAATTGATTCAAGGGATTCAGAAGGAAGCACGCGAAGCCGTGGACAACATGGAAAAGAGCACGACCATGGTGCAGGAAGGTTTGCTGCTGAATAAGGACCTGAGCTTCGCGCTGGAGAAGATTTCCGACGTGGTGTCCGAGGTGTACAAGTTCTCGCAGGAAATCGGCGCGGCGACCACGGAACAGTCCAGCGGCTCTTCGCAGATTGCGAAGGCCACCAACCGGCTGACCGAAATCACCCAGGAAATTAATTCTTCGGTGGAGGAGCAGGCTTCGGGTTCACAGGCAGTGGTGCGCGCGATGGAGAAAATGCGGGAACTGGTGCAGCAGTCCACTTCGAGCGCTACGGAATTGGCTGCGGCGGCCGAGCAGATGTCCAAACTTTCGCGCGTGCTGCTGGAGTCCATGGATCGCTTCGAGCTTGACGAGGGCTTCCCGGAAGGCAAGCGTCATTTCGGGCGGCAGCAGGCTCCGGGTGGCGCGTTCAGCAGCGGTTCGAGCGCGAATCAGCGCCACGCCCCGGCCGAGTATGCGGAAGTCGGCCGTTCCTAGAGCGCTTTCACAGACAACATGGACAAAGACATCCAAATCGTAGGTTTCCGGATCGGGCGGGAAACATTTGGTTTACCGATCGCGCTGGTGCGGGAAATTGTGCGCGTGCCGGAGATTACTTCGGTGCCGAATGCGCCGGATTATATCGAGGGCGTGATCAATCTGCGCGGGCGGATTATTCCGGTTGTGGATCTGCGGAAACGGTTCGGCGAGAAAGTGATTGAGGCCAGCAAGCGAAACAGAATTGTGGTGGTGGAGCTGGAAAGCCGGGCCATCGGATTGATCGTGAATTCGGCGTCTGAAGTAATAAAAATTCCGCCCTCGGACATTGAAGCGCCGCACTCGGTGTTTCAGGAGGGCGAATTGAACTACATCACCGGCGTGGGAAAATTCCGCGGACGGCTGGTGATGATGCTCGATCTGAGCAAGATATTGCAACGCGGAGAGCTGCGCCGGCTGGAAGACGCAGCTGAATCTGCCGCTGTGGCCACCGACAACATGGCGCGCGTTTAGCGAACGCGGCGCAAGAACGAAAACGACGAGGAGCGAATGTCCACTCTCACAGCGCAGGTTCCGCTCACCGAGCCCGAATTGAAGCTCCTGCAGACGCTGGTGTATCAGGAATGCGGCATGTATTTCGACGAACGGCGCACGCATTTCCTACGCGATCGCCTGCAACGCCGCCTGAAAGCCTGCCAGATTGATTCGTTCTATACGTATTACCGGCTGCTGACCAGCCGCGAAGGCAAGCAGGAGTTGGTGGCGCTGCTGGAAAATCTGACGGTGAATGAGACGAGTTTTTTTCGGATTCGCCCGCAGCTGGAACTGTTTCAGAAAAACGTGCTGGAAGAGCTCTTGCGGCGCAAGCAGGAGCGCAGGGATTGGTCCTTGCGTATATGGAGCGCCGGGTGCTCGACCGGCCAGGAACCTTACACGCTGGCGATTTTGATTTGCGATGCGCTGGCGTACTACTACTTGCGGAATCCGCTGCCTTTTGAAATGCCCACGCCGAAGCCGCTGATTCCTCCGCCGTGGAAAGTGGAAATCGTGGCTTCGGACATCAGTTATTCGGCTTTGCTGACGGCGCAACAGGGGATTTACACGGAAAGCCAGATGGACACGGTGGACTACACCTGCCGGCTGCGCTACTTCGACAAGGTAGGCGATAAATATTCCGTGAAACCGGCGCTGAAGAACCTGGTGCAATTCGACTTTCACAATTTGAAAACCGAATACCTACCGCAGCGTAATGATGCGATTTTCTGCCGCAACGTGATGATTTATTTCGACGAGGCGGAACAAAAGCGGCTGATTGATAAATTTCATCGCTGCTTGAACCCGGAAGGTTATCTGTTTGTGGGGCACGCGGAAAGCTTGTTCGGGCTGACGAAAAGATTCCACATGATTCACCAGAATAACGCGACGGTATATCAGCGAATCGAGGGGCCACAGTGACGTTTTCACCCGACGACCGTGCCTCGGAACTTCGCGATCTTTTCTTCGAGAGCGCGGAGGAAATTCTGCAGGCTATGAATGACGCGGGGCTGGCGCTGGAGGAACACCCCAGCGACAAGGAAAGCCTGCGTAGCGTGCGCCGAGCTGTGCACACCTTGAAGGGTGATTCCGCCGCGTGCGGCTATCGCGAACTGAGCGAGCTGGCGCACGAGCTAGAAGACGTTTTGACTCCCGACCTCGTAAAGGAACATGCAGGGCTGATTGCGGAGGTGGTGCTGACGGCTGCCGACACGTTCCGCGACATGCTGGCCGCGTATCGCAGCAATCTGCAGCCGCCGGACGGCGGGGCGCTGCGCGAATATGTGCAGAGGCTGCTGCATCAACCGGCGAGCGCGGGGCGTGGCAGGCCTTCGGAAGAAGCAACGGCAACTTTCAGCTGGACGGAATACGAGCGATTGCTAATCGCTGAATCCTTCCGTCGCGGAGAGACGGTTTATCAAGTGGCGCTGCACCTGGCGAGCGAGGCGGTGCTGCCCGCGGCCGCTTACGAACTTGTGAAGAAAGCGCTGGAGCGCGCTGGGAAAATTGTCGCGCTGCGTCCCGAGAACAGCGGCGACCTCGTGAGCGGCGGGTTGCTGGAAGCGGCGCTGGCTAGCACTAAACCGGCCGACTGGATTCGCAAACGCTGCCAAGTGCCTTCGGTGGTGGCGCAGATTTCGGTGAATCGCATCCCGCTGATGGAGACGGAACCGCGCGACGTCCTGGACATTCTGGTCGAATCCGAAGCGGCAGCTGTTTCGGCGAGCGTTGCGGGGCAATCCGCGGACCCCGGAGAGATCGAGGAAGAGGACGAGGCGCACTTGTCCAGCGCGCCTACGGGACTGGCACACGCTGTGGCGGAGAACACGCTGCGCGTGGACGCGGGGCGAATTGATACGGTGATGAACCTGGTGGGCGAGCTGATCATCGGGAAATCCATGTTGCAGCGGACCATCGCGGAGTTCGAACGGCGCTTCGCCAAGGATGCGCTGCGCGGAAAGTTTTCAGATGCGTTGGCGTTTCAATCGCGGATTCTGAACGAATTGCAGAAATCGGTGATGAAGATTCGCATGGTGCCGGTGGAGCAGCTGTTTCGAAGATTTCCGAGGGTGGTGCGCGATGTGGCCAAGCACCTGAACAAAGAGATCGCGCTGGAAATTGCGGGCCAGAACACGGATCTGGATAAGAGCATTTTGGACGCGCTGGCCGAGCCGCTGGCGCACTTGATTCGAAACGCGGCGGACCACGGCATCGAGACCGCGAGTGAACGCGCGGCTGCGGGAAAGCCGGTGAACGGCACGGTGCGGCTGGACGCCTATCATGAAGGCGACCAGGTAGTGATTGAAGTCTCCGACAATGGCCGCGGGATTGACCGTGAAAAGGTGATCCGGCGAGCGATCGAACGCGGCCTGATGAGCGCCACGGACACTTCGCGCATGAACGAATCAGAAATCAATCATTTGATATTTACGCCGGGATTCAGCACGGCGGAAAACGTGACGGAGATTTCCGGGCGCGGGGTGGGACTGGACGTGGTGAAGTCGGCGCTGGACAACCTGAAAGGCTCGATCGAAATTGAAACCGAGTCCGGTAAGGGAACGACGTTCCGGCTGATCGTGCCGCTCACGCTGGCCAGCATCCAGGCGCTGCTGTTCCACGTAGCCGGACGGCTGTACGCGGTGCCGATCTCGTCCGTGGTGGAAATTACGCGGATCACCGAAGCCGAAGTACATCGCGTGGACGATCACGAGGTGTTTCAGCTGCGGCAGCAGGTACTGACGCTGGTGCGCCTCGAGCGGCTGGAATCGACGGAAAAGTTCGAACGCTCGAAGAGAGTTTTCGTAGTGGTGATCGGCGCAGGCGGCCGGCGGTTTGGATTGGCAGTGGATAGGCTGATGGGTGAAGAGGAACTGGTCATCAAGGCGCTGGAGGACCAATTGGTCACGTCTCCGTTGGTGAGTGGCGCTTCGATCTTGGGCGACGGGACGATCGTGCTGATTCTAAACATTCCTGCCGTGGTATCACATCTCGCGCGGATTCCAGCCGTGGGAGCGACAGCATGAGCGCAAAGATCCGCGTCCTGGTGGTGGATGATTCGGCGCTGATGCGCAAGCTGATTCCGCAGGTGCTACAGCGGGATCCGTCGATTGAAGTGGTGGGCACGGCGATGGACGGCGAAGTGGGATTGCGAAAGCTCGATGAATTGCACCCGCACGTGGTGACGCTGGATCTGGACATGCCGCGCATGGATGGACTGGAGATGCTGCGGCAGATCACGCGCAAACATCGCGTGCCGGTGATCGTGGTGAGCGCGCAATCGGAGCGCGGCGCTTCGGTGACGTTGAAAGCGTTGGCGCTTGGCGCGTTTGATTTCGTCACGAAACCGCCGGACGCGGCTTCCGGACGCATGGACCAGATTGCCGCGGAGCTGGCGCTGAAGATCAAGGTGGCGGCTGGGTCCGGCGCGCCGAAAATGATCATTACGGTGCCGCCGCTGAAGCAGAAGGAACAGCGGCGCACTGCGATGCCGAATTGGCCGACCAGGATTGTGGCCATCGGGATTTCGACCGGGGGGCCGAACGCGCTGCAGTATTTATTTTCGCAGCTGCCGCCGGAATTTCCAGGATGCATCCTGGTGGTGCAGCACATGCCCGAAGGGTTTACGGAAATGTTCGCGCGGCGGCTGGATGAGTGTTCGGCGATCGAAGTAAAGGAAGCGCAGTCGGGCGATTTGCTGCTGGCAGGACGCGCGCTGATTTGTCCCGGCAACCGTCATCTGAAAGTGCGGCGGATGGAGCATGGGAACGTGGCGATTCTGGTGGATCAGCCGCGCGTGAATGGGCACAGGCCGTCGGCGAACGTGCTGTTCCATTCGGTGGCGCAGGAATTCGGCAGCAACGCCATCGGCGTGCTGATGACCGGCATGGGCGACGATGGAGCGGAAGGCCTGGGCGCAATTCAGGCCGCGGGCGGAATGACCATCGCGCAAAGCCCGGACACATGCATCGTGGACAGCATGCCGCGAGCGGCGATCGAGCGCGGATTCGCGGGACGCGTAGTGTCTCTTTCCAATCTTTCCAGTTACTTACAGGCGAAGTGCATAGCGGAACGGGTGCTCACAGAGCAGGCAAATCAGGATTCGGCCGCGGCCATTCTCACCACTGCATCGGGATTACGAAGGAGATCGTGATGAAACAGTTCGAAGCATTGACGCGAAAGAATAACCAAGAAGCCGTGAAATACTTGATCGTGGACGACTCCGTCTTCGCGCGCAAGAGCTTGGCGAAAATGGTGGAATCGTTCGGCGGACACGTGGCGGGAGAAGCCGGCGACGGATGCACGGCAATCACCGAGTATGCGCGGACGCAGCCGGATATCGTGCTGATGGATATCACCATGCCACAGATGGAAGGCATCGAGGCCGTGGAGCGCATCGTGCAGGAACATCCGGAAGCGCGAATCATCATGGTTTCCTCGGTGGGCTACCAGGACAACATCCTGGCGGCGCTGCAGAAGGGCGCGCGGCATTTCGTGCAGAAGCCGGTGAAGCCGGATGCGTTGTACGAGATTATTCGCTACGTGCTGAACGACGACGGCGTGACGGCGACGGTGGGCGCCTCAGAGGAGAGCTCACGATGAGGATGGACCTGATTCAGCCGTTCATCGGCTCGCTGGACGCGGTGCTGGCCGAAATGATGAAGGCGCCCGCGAAGATTGTGGACCTGACGATGGAAGAGGAAGGTTACCGGCGCAGAGGAACTGCCGCGGCCGTGAGTTTCAAAGGACAGATCGAAGGGCGCGTGATTTTGGATATGGAGCCGGGAGCGGCGGCGCAGGTGGCGAGTTTTTTGGCGGGCTGCGAAGTGGATCCTGCGGCGACGATTGTTACCGAGACGGTGTGCGAGCTGGCCAACATGGTGATCGGGAATGCCGTGACGCAGCTGAATGACGCGGGATTTCATTTTAAGGTGCTGCCGCCCGAGGTTTTGACGCAGGAGCAGTGCGAAAAGGCGGGGCAGGATTCGGAAGCGACGATACTTTGTTTTGAGACGCCGGGTGGGAATGTGCATTTGAATATTGCGATGCAGTATTTGCAGCGGCGGACTGGGGAGCGGACGCCGCTGCCGGTGTATTAGGATTTTTGGGCGGCGGGATTGCGCTGTTGGCCCTACGATAATTGCGGCGTCGCGCGCGAGAAAGTCCGAGGCGCCCAGCTGAAGCTGGCCGCTACAGAGTCAAAAGCAAAGTCAACTACGCCCGCCTCAAAAACAGGCGGCCGCTCCCCTTCGATCCTGCACTGCGGGATCTCAGGGTGAATCGCCCTGTGGGGCGATTCACAAATTCAAAACCGACTATTCCTTTGCTGGCTGGGGCTTGCGATATTCCACGCCGTGACGGAACAGGCCTGCTTTGGGTAATTCTTCGCAGTACGCCACGCGCGCCGGGATGAAAATGTTGGCTACTTCGGGCGTGTAGGGGACGGCAACGTCAATCGCTTCCTGCGCTTCGTAGCGGCGTTTGCTGCGGAAGCACATTCCGACGGGGGAGATATCTTCGCAGACGGCCAGCTCATCATCGGTGTGGGCCTGGCGGATGCAAGCTGTCAGCCTGGTCTTCATGCGCAGGCGTTCTCGTCCGCGCTGGTCGCCGCCGGGCGGAATTTCTCCGTGAGCTTGGCCGGCGCGGCCGCGCGCGGCGCGTGAGGCAAGTTTCTTTTCGCTTTCGTGCGGCGCCTGCGACCAAATGCTGGGCACACTGCACGTCTTGCAATGGCGCGCGATTCCGCGGGTGCCTTCGAAGCCGCGCAGCTCGAGCTCGTTGAGGTAAACGACTTCGCGCGCGTGGCAGTAGGTGCATTCCAGCAGCATGCGCGCGACGGCTTCCTGGGATGCGGCGATGTGCGGAAATTCGATGGCCCAGACGTCGTTTTCGGGCTGCAGAATTTCCACGCCGTAAACGTAGCCTTCTTTCTGGCGGCCGAATTGGCCGACGACGCGGACCTGGCTTTGGCGGTGCTTTTCGGTTGGGGCCAGCCGCTTGATGAGAATATGCTGATCGGTGCGCAGATCGCGATCCAGCAGGATCACCGCGCCGGTGCGATTGATTTGCATAGTGCGGGCCGGCTGCGCGAATTCCTCCTGGTTGATATCCTTGCCGGAAGCTTCCAGCAATAGAGTCAGCGAGACACGATCACTGCGACGCTGCGCCGCCGTACCCATGCAAATCCTCCTGAAATGAAGCCAGGCGAACCTGAGAACACGATAGCATACCCGCGGCGCAGGTTGGTCTTTGGCACGTGGGGCGTTCTTCGACGATTAGCGGTTTCTGGGCTGAGATATGATACCCGCGGGACGGAGCGGGGAAAGCGGCGTTTGCTTAGCCGGAGGTAAGGGGCTTTTGCTTTGGACGCTTACGCTGGGAACGAACATGAGGGCGTGTTGCGCCCGCGCGACTATTGTTAGCGCGCTGATTTTGCTGACGGCTGCGCTTGGCAACGCGCAAGTCGTTGCTAATGAAGCTCGCGTCGGAGGGCGCGTCGAGGGTGTGGTGCGAGATTCCAGTCGAGCTTTAATGCCTGGCGCGCAGGTGGAAGTTCATGCGGCAGCGTTTTCGGCTTCTACCGTGACCGACGCCGGCGGGGCGTTCGCATTTGAAAATGTTCCGGGTACGGCCGGCACGGTGTTGGTCAGCGCGAAGGGATTTCAGAAAATTGAGCAGGCGTGGAGCCGAGCGGGCAGGCAAGCGGTGCACCTGGAAATTACTCTTGCGGCGGCGGCGGTCAGCCAGCAAGTGCAAGTGACCGCTTATCGCGCGGCGACTTTGCTGAGCGACGTGCCGGTGAGCGACGTGCAGTTGACGCGCGAGGATTTGCAAGATACGCCGGCGCTGACTTTGGATGATGATCTGCGGCAGGTTCCCGGGTTCAGTTTGTTTCGCCGCTCGAGCAGCCGCACGGCGAATCCCACGACGCAGGGCGTTTCGTTACGAGGGCTGGGCGCGAATGGCGCGAGCCGCGCGCTGGTGCTGGAGGATGGCATTCCGCTGAACGATCCGTTTGGAGGATGGGTGTACTGGGATCGCGTGCCGGCGGAATCGATTTCGGATGTGGAGATTTCGCAGCAGGGCGGCTCGAGCCTGTACGGCAGCGATGCGTTGGGCGGCGTGGTGCAATTCGTTTCGCGTCCGACGCAGCCTGGCGGGATTTCGCTGGATACTTCTTACGGCAATCAAAATACGCCGGACCTTTCGCTGTGGGCCGGCGGACAGAAAGGCAAATGGGAATCCAGTTTTGCGGGCGGAGTATTTAACACGGATGGCTACATCCTGACGCCGGACGCGGAGCGGGGCTCCGTGGACGTCCGAGCCGGGTCGCGGGACGGCACTGCGGACCTGATGGTGGGGCGCAAAATCGGGGAGCAGAGCGAAATATTCGCGCGCGGATGGTATCTGGACGAGACGCGCGGCAACGGCACGCCGCTGCAACGGAACGATACGAAGCTCGGACAGGGCGCGCTGGGCGCGAATCTGCAACTGGGAACTTTTGGCGCGTTAACGCTGCGTTTTTACGCGGACGCACAGACTTATCACCAGACATTTTCATCCATCGCGACGGGTAGGGATAGCGAGACGCTGACGGATTTGCAGACGGTGCCGTCGCAGGGAGTGGGCGGCTCGGCGGTGTGGTCGCGGCAAGCGGGAAAACGGCAAACGCTGGTGGCGGGATTCGATTATCACGAAGAAATTGGGGCTAGCCATGAAGTGCTGCTTTCGGGCGGCACCACGGATCTTTCTTCCGGGGGGCGGCAGCGCACGGTGGGGATTTTTGGGGAAGATCTGATTCAAATTGCGCCGCGCTGGTTTCTTTCGGCGAGCGCGCGTGTGGACCATTGGAGCAATTTCGACGCTTCGACTTTGCGTCAGCCGGTGACACCGCCGAATGCGGCGACGGATACGATTTTTCCGGACCGCTCGCAGAATGCTTTCAGTCCGCGGTTGACGCTGCGGAACCAGGTGAATACGCATGTGTCGTGGAATGCGTCGGTGTACCGGGCATTTCGCGCGCCGACGTTGAACGAGCTGTACCGCTCGTTCCGCCAGGGCAATACGGTAACCACCGCGAATGCTAATCTGAACGCGGAACACCTGACCGGCGGCGATGCGGGCGTGGCTGTGAGTGGATTCAACGGGAAGTTGCAGGCGCATGGGACATTTTTCTACAACCAGATCGTCAACCCCGTCGCGAACGCCACATGCCTGCCACCCCCCAACGCGTTTCCGGGCTGTCCGAATCCAGTTCCCAATGTGATTGAACGCATCCGCGAAAATCTGGGGCGCATCAGCGCTCCGGGTGTCGATCTTGGCGTCGCGGCGCACCTCACGCGAGAGTTCCAGATATCCGCGGGATACCAGTTTGTGGATTCGAAGGTGAGTTCGTTTCCGGCGAATACGGCGCTGGTGGGATTGTGGGTGGCGCAGGTGCCGCACAATTCGTTTACGTTTCAGGCGCGGTATTCCAATCCGAGGGTTTTGACGGTGGCGGTGACGGGAAGGGCGATTGGAAATCAGTTTGACGACGATCAGAACCAGTTTCCGCTGGGGAGTTTTTTTGTTTTGGATGCGATGGTTTCGCGGAGGATTGGGGCCGGTGTGGAGGTTTACGGGGCTGCGGAGAACCTTTTTAACGAGCAGTATTTTACCGCGGCGACGCCTGTGCCCCAGTTGGGATTGCCGATCGCGGCACGGATTGGGGTGCGCTGGGATTTTCCACGCCAGTAGATGATTGGCGGCAAGAGCAAGGCAACAACCCAAAGATTTAACACAGAGGACACGGAGAAAAAACGGAGAACGCAGAGAAAGACGAAAGGCGGAGCAACCGCAGAGGCGCAAAGAGCACAGAGAAAGGCAACGGCGAAGTCACAAGCGAGCCGCGATTAATGCGCGGCGATGGCGGGCGGGGGATATTCGGGTAGCTTGGCGTTTTTCTTGTCGGTGCGCTTTACTTCTAGTTCGTCGAAGAGGATTGAGGGGCTGATTACCGTGGTGGGGACGGCGCCTTCGCGGTTGCTCACCAGGGGGTCGTTGCCCGCAGCGACCAGATTACTGCGCAGCGTGCGGGTGTCGAGCTCGTTGAAAACTGCGCCGCGGACCAGTTCTTCGTGGCCATCGCTCACGTAAATGCGATAGAGCAGGCGCGGGTTGTTCGCCACCAGAGTTTCCGCGTAATAGCCATAGGGTTTGCCTTCCTGTTTGCACATCTCGATTAATTTTTTCTTGAGCTCGTCGGGCGAACTGGATTCTTTCGGCTGCAAGATCAGGTTGCCGATGTTCGGTGACGGCGACTGCCCGGGGGCGGCGCGGCCGTGGCCATTGGAGTCGGCGAAATCGCGAATGGGCATGCGGCCCAGGAGATATTCGACGAGGACTCCGTCTTTGATGACCGGAAGCGGGGCGACACGAACGCCCTCTTCGTCAATCTGGTAACTTCCGATTAAGGACTTGCCATCGAATGATTTCATGGTGGGGTCGTCCACCACAGTAAGAAATGTGGGCAGGACGCGGCCCTTGTAGTTCGAGGAAAATTCTCCGGTGGTGCGCGCGGAATCGCCGGGCTTGGGGCGGATGCCCAGAATATTTCCGCCGATCATGCCGTCGAGAATGTCGCTGGCGGCGTCGTTCGAGAATAGGATCGGGCCGCGATAATCTTCTTCGACCATGGGAGCTTCGCGGAGATCTTTGAGGGACTGAAGCATTTTGGCGGTCTCGGCGAGCAGCTTTTCCTGCGACGGCAATTCGGGCGCGCTGGCGCCGACGTAGAAAGGCGAGCGGCCGAGCTCCATGCCGTCGTCCGCCTGGGTTTCGGCGGAAAGATTGAGGGAATAGACGGTGTAGCCCTGGCGGGTGCTGGTGCCTTCGGTGTTCACGAAATAATCGTTCACTGCGCGAAATCGAACGTACGCGGAGAGAGATTGGATTTTCGCGTCGCTGCGATAGAGATTGGTGACCTTCTCGAGCGTTTCCTTCCAGGGCGCGGCCGTGAAATCGAGTTTGACGAACGGGCCGACGGATTCGAGCGCGGGGGCGCGCGCAAAATCATTGAAAGGCTGGTCGGAGGTGTACTGGCTGAGGACCGCTTTCTTGGAGGCCAGGGCTTCGCTGGCAATTTTGTACGCGCGATCGGTGGCGAGCCACAATTCGCGGCGGAGGGCGATGGAATCGTCGTCGCGCGGGGCGATATTCACGAATCCGGTGCCGGGGCCGTAGTAACTATCCTGTTTGTAATCACCGACGCGCACAACTACGCGCAAGTTGCGCACGTGGATTCGTTGGTCCTGGCGCAGGGCGCCAAAGGCGGCCTCGGCGGAGTATTCGTCCACGTCGGACAAGCGATATTCGATGTAATAAGGCGCGGGGACATTGTCCATCTTGAGCTGGGATTTGGAGCGATCCAGCTCTTCGCGCATGGCTTTGAGCAGCGGATCGGATTGGACTGCCGCGGAGGAAGCGGCGGTGGCAGCAGCGGAAGATTTTTGCTGTGCCTGCTGCGCTTGCGCCAGGGCGGCGGGACCAGTGCCGGCGAGGAAAAGCGCCAGGAGCAAGGTGACGGTGATCGCGGAGCGGCGCGGCGGCGGTAGGGCGATGGCGCGAACGAGAACCAGAGCGCTCATGGCTTCGCTCCGGGCGCGGCGGCCTTGGTTGGGTTCGCAGGCGGGACGGAAGAAGCCGATTCAAATCCAGGAGGCGGCAGAATTGGCGGCCGTTCGCTACCGCGGCGTCGTTTCTGAACTTCGATCTCGGTGAAGAGCATCGAGGGAGCCGCAGCTGCTACCGGAACCTGCCCGGATTCCGCGCCGCAGATGCCGTTGAATACTTGCAGCGTGTCTCCGGTGAGAACGATATTGTTCAGCGAGAGCAGCGGGGTGCCGACGATGTCTACGCCACGGACGAGTTCGTCGGGGCGGCCATCCGCATAAACGCGATAGACCATCACAGGAATCACCTGGAAGGCCTGGGGAGAGGCGCGCCCGGTGAGCGTGAAACCGCCCTGGATATCGTCGAAGTAGAGACCGTATGGTTTCCCCTGCTTCTTGATCTCGGCGACGAATTTCTCGCGCAGTTCGGAATCTTTTACGCTGTTGGTGGAAGTAACGATCAGATTTCCCTGCCGTCCGGTGGGCATCAGGCCGGGTTGGCGGCGTCCGTGGCCGTTCGATGTGCTGAAATTCTTGATGGGCATGCGGGACATCAGGAAATTTTTGAGCACGCCATTTTCCACGGCGACTACGCGCGCGGCGGGAACGCCTTCATCGTCGAAATCGTAATGGCCCGCTAGCTCGACGCCGTTGAGTTCCTTCATGGTGGGATCGTCGGCGACGCTGAGGAAAGCGGGCAGCACGAGCTGATTCACTTTCTTGGTGAAGGTTTGGCCTTCGTTCTCATCGCGCTGGCGATGGCCTTCCAGGCGGTGGCCGAGAACCTCGTGAAAGAAGACAGCGGCGGCTCTGCCGGAAAGCATGGCGGGACCAGCGTAAGGATCGGCTGCGGGAGCGGCGCGCAACGCTTTCAAGTCAGTCGCGATCTTGTCCACTTTCGCGGCGAGTTCCGCATCGGAAGGAAGCTGGCTCGCGGTCGCGGCTTGAAACGATTCGACGCGCATCAATTCCATGCCATCGTCGGCGCGGGTTTCGGCTTGAATTACCAGGCGCGCGATGGCGCCGGGACGGATCAGGGCGGTGCCTTCGCTGGTGGCCAGATAGGAGCGATCGGCGGAAATGTTGAAGGAAACGTAGGAGGTATAGACTTCGGGATATTTCAGGAAGCCGGCGGAAAGTTTTCGCGTGCGGCCTTCCCAGATTTGCTGGTCGGACGGGGGATGCAAGGGAACGAGATTCAGATGGTCCTGCGGAGCTTCGCTGGAGAAATCGGGAGACTTGTCTTCTTCTTCGGAGCGCACCGCGTTGTTGGTTTTCACTTTCAGGTATGCTGCGGAGGCTTGCTCGTATTCACGGTCGGTGAGCTGCCAGAGGACGCGGGCGATGGCGTTGGTATCGTCGTTCAGCGGGAGCAGCCCGGTAGTGATTCCGGACGCGCGGCTCTGGCTGTGGGTATTGTCGAGCGCGACCGAGCCTACGCGCATCATGACGTCGGCTTGACGCCGGTCCACACTGGCGGAATAGATGACGCTGCCGTTGGAGGCTGCTACGGCTGTTTCGTCGGTGTCGGTGACCGCGTAACTCATGTAGTAGGGCGCTGGGTCCGTTTTCGCGAGGGACTTTGTGGCGCGCTGCAATTCTTGTTGCATGGTGGTGAGGACGATGTTTGCAGTGGGGCTGGACGTAAGGGCGCTTAACGGGAAAGTGGCTAGCGCGAGCACGGCAAAAACTGGTAACCAGGGGAGACGTTTTTGCATTGGACTGGTGGGCTCTTTCTTCAAGGGACGAAACTAGCATACTCGCGGGGAGTGGGGGGCGCAACTGCCGGGCTGGCAGTTGTTGCGGATGCGCAATGGGACGCGAAGCGTTTGTGGCGAGGGCCATGCCACCGATGGCGTCCGCCGCGGCGGACGCCGCTACGAAAGCGAATTCAAAAACGACGGCGGAGGCAAAGTCAAAGACGCCCGCCTAAAAAGCAGGCGGCCGCTACAAAGTCAAAAGCGACTGCATCGGCGACTGCTTAGAGCGGCTATCACGATTGCCGTGTGGGGAGTTGGAGTTGCATCGCTTCTGCTATTACGTCGGTGTACTTCAGGGCTGAGCCTGTGTTGAACAGGACTACGCGGTCGTTGGGGGTGAGAAAGCCGGAGGCTAGGAGGCGCTCGTAGGCGGCGGTGGCCGCTGCGCCTTCGGGCGAGAGGAAGAGGCCTTCGTTTTTTGCCCAATCGCGCAGCGAGGCGAGAATTTCCGCGTCGGGGATCGCTAAGGCTGTGCCGTGTGAGTCGCGCAAAATTTCGAGCATGATGGAATCGCCATAGGGTTTGGGAACGCGCAAGCCGGAAGCAAACGTGGCGGCGTTCGGCCACATCTCGCTCGAGCTCGCGCCCTCGTCGAATGCTTTGGCTACGGGGGCGCAGCCGGAGGCTTGTACCGCGATCATTTTCGGGCGCTTGCCAGGTTTGACCCAGCCAAGCTGTTCGAGTTCCGTGAACGCTTTCCACATGCCGATCAGGCCTACGCCGCCGCCGGTGGGATAGAAAACGGCGTCGGGATATTCCCAGCCGAGCTGTTCGACCAGCTCGTAGCCCATGGTTTTTTTTCCTTCGACGCGGAATGGTTCTTTCAGCGTGGAAATGTCGAACCAGCCTTCGGTCTTGCTGCGTTCGGCGACGATGCGGCCACAGTCGGAAATGAGGCCGTCAACCAGCGTGACGCTTGCGCCGTAGGCGATGGCTTCGACGTAATTTGCGAAGGGAACATCGCGCGGCATGAAAATGTGGGCTGTGATGCCAGCGGCGGCTGCGTAAGCTGCGAGGGCGCCGGCGGCATTGCCCGCGGAAGGAATTGCGAGTTGGCGGAGGCCGTAGTGACGCGCCATTGTGACGGCGAGGGCGAGACCTCGCGCTTTGAACGAGCCGGTCGGGTTGGCACCTTCGTCTTTCAGAAATGCTTTGGGATGGCGGCGGCTAGCAAGCATGGGCGTCCAGCCTTCGCCCAGCGTCACGGGACGCACGTCTGGCAGAACGGAACGATAACGCCACATGCCGGACCAGGAAGAACTGGCGGCTTCGCGGACGATGGCTTCGCGCGGGGTAATTCCGCGCAGCGGCTCCAAATCGTAGCGGACGTATAGGGAACCTTTACATTGCGGGCAGAGGGTCTGGGGCGTCGCGGCAGAGACGGTGGCGTGGCAGCGCGAGCATTCTAGATTTTTGATTTGTGGCATGGGTGTAACGATAGCAGATGGCGCGAGCGCGAAATAGGATTCGGAAACTGGATTAAAAGTTGACGATTCGCGCGCAAAGGAATTCGGCGAGAGATGGCGCTGAGCGTGGCGTTGGCGAAGCGAGTGAGGGTTTTTCAGGTCGCAGTGAAGGAGCGCGAAAAGAAGTTTGGTAGCGGTACCGGGAATCGAACCCGGGTTTTCAGGTTGAGAACCTGACGTGCTGACCCCTGCACCATACCGCCATTCACGCGCAATGAAGTTCGCTGCGGCGCGTTGCAGATAATGCAGCGCCTTGCTGCAACTGTCAGATTGTAGCATCGGCATTGACACGCGGGAAGTGGGTGAGAGGGCGGGTGGCGGGCAGGGGCAAGTGCAATATCAACGACCCCCGCGTAAAAAGCAGGCGGCGGCTACCTCTCGATTCGCTACGGCCAAATTTCGGGTTGAGTCAACCCGTAGCGCGATTCACAAATTCAGAACCAAATGCAAAGGCGCCCACCTAAAGCTGGCCGCTACAAAGTCAGAACCTTTAACCGCAGCGTACTGCTGCGAAGAGCGGCGCGCCGCCGATCGCGCCCTCAAGTATCCATGTGGGCTCTCGACTGAGCCCGCCGCGGAAACGATCAGAAGGCGAAACGAACGCCGATTGTTGGAGCAACGTTGGTAGGGAAGATATAGGGTACGCCTGGGCCATGCGGGATGGCGATGGCCATACCGCCACTCACGAAGGAATAGGCAACTCCGACGTAACCGTCGAAACGCTTTGTGAAATGGTGATCCGCATAGAGCGACACCTCGTTGAGGGTGCCCGCGCAGGAGCTGCGGAAATTTCCGGGCGCGCAGGTCTGCGGAACACGGAAGTCATTCTGCCGCTGTTGATACCAGGACAAAGTGACATCGGTTTTGGTGCGGTAAGTGTATTTCACGCCAGCCCACCAGATCTGCAGCAACTTTTCGGAATCAAGATTGTTGTCTTCGACCCCGCTCAAGATATAGCCGCCCTCGTCCGTGGCGCCGACGCCCAACGGTTGCTTTGGGTTGTTCTGCCAGATGTATTCGTAGCCGGCATAAAACTTGAACGGATCCCACGCATACTTGGCGGCGGCCATAATGGCGTTGTTGTCGGTCACGATGCCGTATAGGGTGCCGTTCGGGTCGATCAGATTGGGCCCGCTGATGTAAATGGTATTGATGCTGTCGGTGGTCGACTGAAGCTGCGCACCCGGGGCCTGACTCTGGGGCCCCTGCAACGGGTTCAATACGCTGATCGCCTGGTTGTAATGTTGGAAGACGACGTCGGCGGAGAACTTGCCGTGCTCGCCGCCAACGTCGAATCCATACGCGTTGTTATGCGCCCTTTCCGGCGTGCAGTTGGCGGCAGTCCAGCCTGTGGTGGTAGCGGTGGCCGAAAAGCAGCCGCCAGAACCATTGGCGAATTTGTACATCGCGCCGAAATGGACCGGGCCGTAGGTGAGGCGATACTTCATTGCGTCGTCCCAACGGGAGTCGTCGGTATCGCCGCCGCCGGACATTGTGCCGTTATACCCGATGTAAGAAAACCCATAGCCGCCGCCGACGGGATCGTAAAGAAGCATCGCATCGGTGCCGAGAGAGCGCTGACGACCGAAGGTCAGCGTGCCGAAGCGGGTGGACGATATACCGCCATAGAATTCGTCATTGAAGGGTTGGCCCGCGCGCGCGCCGTCGATGGCCATCGAATAGCTGGCCCTGGGAAGACCGTTGTTTACGATATTGGTCTTTGGCGCGTCGGCGAGCAGGCCCGACTGCGGATTGATGCCAGTGGAAGCGTTGAACACAATGGCCCAGCCGGGCGCAAACTCTTCCCTGCCCCTGATGCCCACGCCCGTCTGCTGCAGGTTGTTCGGTGCGACGAGGAATCGGGATTGAAAGCCGTTGCGGTTCACCAGAGATTCACCTTCATAGTTATAACCGTTTACCGGTAAACCATGGCTGACCCAGCCGACGCCGACGTCGTACGCACCGTACAGCGTGACGCCGTGCCAGGTCAGCGTGCAATCGGTGGTGGCGAACTCGCGGCCGCTCGCGCATACGTCGGGGGCCTTCATCTGCATCCGGATGTCAACGGTGGTGCCCTGGCCAACCGCCAAGCTGATTCCCGCGCGCGTTTCGTCCTCGAAGCCTTGTTTTGCCGCGCGAATCTCGAAGCGCCCCTGCGGCAGGCCGGACGACTGATAGCGCCCTCCGCCGTCGGTTAGGATCGTGCGCGTTTCAGCTGTGTCGAGGTTCTTGATTGTCACCGCGACATTGGGAAGGGCTGCGCCGGTTTGGCTCGTCACCACGCCGGAAAGGCTCGCTGCCGTTTGGGCCCACGCCGCTGGGGGCACGACGAGAAACAGGGATAGGGCTACAAAAGCGATGAACAGGGGCCTCACAGGTTCTCCTTGCGCTTGCGGCTGCGTAGATTCAATTCTCGTACGAACGATGACAGCGAGGCGCGAATCTATACGATTCATATAGAGATGTCAAACCGATTTGATGCGATTAAGTGATTCTGTGGCACGGTACGGCAGCGAACACAGCGGCGGGGCCGATGCAGCAAGCGGGGAGAAAAACGAACGGCTAAAGCCGGACGATCATGACTTCGGTGGACTTCACGAGGGCGGCGACGGTCTGGCCTTTTTTCAGGCGCAGTTCGCGGACTGCATCCGCGGTGATGATGGAGGAAATGCGCTGCCCTCCGATGGAGAGGGCCACTTGCGCGATCAGGCCGTCAATTTTTATGTCGGTGATGCGGCCGACGAGCTGGTTGCGTCCGCTGATGCGGCGAAAGTTTGTGCGGCGTTCGGAGACGTCGCCATGTTCGGTGGCACGATATAGGAAGCGGTCCACTTCTTTTTCAGGAATGCGGTGGTGGCCGCCGGCGGTTTTTACGGTGCGAATTTTCTTTTTGTAGATCCACTGTTTCAGCGTGGGATAGCTGACTCCGAGGACCTGTGCGGCATCGCGGGGCGTGAACAGTTTCGCAGTGGGCATTTGGAGTCGCCGAAATAACGTGGGCGAGTGAGGATGTTAAGCGCGACGAGGCGAGGATGTCAATTGGATGGCGCGGGCTGTGGCGCGGGCGGGGGCGAGATTTGTGGCGCGAAAAATGCGGAGCGAGCGAGAGAGGCGGTTGGCCGCCTCTCTCGCCTGCATGCGTGTTCTACGGCAGGTAATAACGCATCGAGGTGAACACCATGTTGTCCAACCCGTGCGGACCAACACCCACACCTGAACCGTTTACGCCGGACCAGGTGTTGCGCTGGACGTAGGAGTATTGACCACCGAACTGGAAGCGACCCTTCGGTCCGTTGTAGAAGCGATACCAGAACCCGATGGTGCCTTCGAGGATGTTCCGGGTGTCGCCATCGCAATTCGATAGCGCACCGGGAATGAAACCATTGGAGCCCAGCACGGCAGTAGTGTTGATGGTGGCGCCTGGAGCGGCGAGCGGCAAGGTTTCAACCGCGCAACCGTCATCCCGGCGAAGATTGCTGCCGTAGCCTTCCTTGCCGTCCATCCAACGGCTGGCGTATTCACCGCCGACGTAGGCGTAAATGTCCAGCTGTGGTGTGGCGTGGAACTCGACGGTGCCGAGCGCTTGATAGTTGCGGAGCAACGCCATGGTGCCGTTCGGGCGCGCTGTCGAGTCTGGCAACCCGGCGGTGCCATAACGGCCGACGCCATCGCCACCGAGGAAGTGGACGCCGACATCCAAGTGCTTGCCGAGCGATACGCGACCATTGGCGCCGATGCCGCCACCGGTGCTGGAACTATTAAACGCACCCGAAGCAGCGTTGGTCGAGCCGGTGAGCGCGCAAGGATTGGCCGGAATTGCGACGGTTGGGAACGGAGTGGTACCGTCGCCCGCCAGGGTGATGGTAATGGCTCCGTTTGCTGCGAAGCAGGGGAACACACGGTCGCGGAACGTGCTAACGATGCCGAACACTTCGAAGTGACCGAATTTCGGATCCAGAGTCGCCTTGAACAAAAAGTCCGGGGTCTTCTCGTAGGCGTAGGTTCCGGTCTGGTTCAGTAGGCCCTGGGTGAGACCGGGGGCGCCGACCAGGAAGTTGTTGAAGACGGTCGTGCTCAAAGTCGGTATCGCCACTCCATTCACGGTGACAGTCGAGGACGCGGGAATTGTGGATGTGGGGTTACCGTGAACGGTGAGTGTGGTCGCCGCGTCTTCTACCGAAGCGGCCAACGTTAACATACCGATATTCTTGGAGACGCGAAGTCCGTACTGCCGCGCCCAGCTAAAACCCGCCGTGTACTGCGGGTCGATGGTGAGCGGCGTGGCTTCGGTGCGGTTTTCAACGCCCTTTTTCGTTTCCGTCGCGAGGCTCCACATCTGCCCCCCGGTGACGGTGAAGCCATTGTCGAACTTTGCTTGGCCCCAGCCTTGGCGCAGACGGAGCACGTAGCTGTTGCTCTGGTTGTTATTGGAGCTGATACCCGTACCCAAGAAGTCCGTCTCGACATAGCCGGTCAGCTTGACGGCGGTCAGTTTCCCCTCGGCGAGCAGGCTCAGTCGCGACTGGCGTGCGGTCGCATTGAATTCGGTGGTCTGACTGCCCGAGTTTCCGGGAAGGGGGATTTGGTTGAATCCCGTATTGATGTCGGCGGACTCCGCTTTGTTGCGGAATACCGTTTCAGCAGCCAGAAAGCCACCCGGAGTAAGCGTGATGCCCTTGTAGCGAATGGCAATGGGATTATTCTCGGCCTCCGCCGCTTGGCCGTTGGCGGTTCCGATCGAGAAGTCGACCATCCTGGGAGCCGGCGCGGAACCGTCGGCAGTTTTGGGGATGCGGCTATCGGGAGCGGGAGCGTAGGAGGTATCGCGAGGAGTGGTGGCTACTTTCAGCTCCGCTTCCATCGCTTCCATGCGCTCCTGCTGCTCGCGCATTTGCTCGTTCTGAATCTGGATTTGCTTGGACTGAGTTTCCAGAAGGTCGCGGAGCTGTTGCAGCTCGCTTTCCAGACTGGATGAGGCAGCCGTCTTTCCGGGCGCTGCCGGATCGGACTTCGACTCGGACTTCGACGCAGTTGCGGAGGCGTCTTTGTCCTTGTCTGTCGCCGTAGAATTGTCCGAAGCGGCTGTGCTGCTGGATTTCGCAGCGCTGTTGTCCTTATCTTTATCACCCGCCGAACTCGTCGCTGCCCTTACTGGCATGACGACGAGACCGAGGGCTAACAGATATGCAACGAATGCTCGCATTCCTTCCTCCTTGAAATTTGACTGCCACATTTTCCGAACGATGGAAATCGAGAACTGAAACCGCGGCTTGGAAAAGTCCGTCACTGTCCCCCACAGTTGCCGGCCGAGGAAACCGTGCTGACGCGTGTTACGACGCGAGGTACGGGCAACCAAGCGTAATCGGCCGTTTAGCGACACATCTTCACACCCGCACCCCGATCAATGAGCATGTGTTCCGAGTCGCTACACGCGGAGCGACGCAGGCACGTTAAGCGGGGCTCTTGAACCTACTGTGACGGGAATGTTAATTGTGCGTTACTACCAAAAAGGGAAGGTTGCGGCAGATTCCGCCGTGGACGGCTGGAGGTAACCATTGCAGCTTCTGTTAGTTGGCGGCTCTGCGGGTCCGGCTTTCGACCATCGCCGGCAGGATGCGCCGAAATTCGCGGACGCTGAAGAACCGGTGGCGGCAGGGGTCGCAGCGGTAAGCGGGAAATCTAAGCCAGCGCTTCAGAAAAATGAAGGAACCACCTTCGACGCGCTCGCGGGAGATATGCTCGATATCGAAATTTCCGCAGCGGGGACAGTGCGCAAAGCGCTCCAGGATCGCGGCCACTCGCCATGCTAGAAATCGCCGATCGCAACTGTGGCAACGCCACGGGCGCAGGCCAGCCGCACTGCATACAAAGTCGAGTATTCCGTCGCGATGAGAGCGAAAACAATTCTCGCTGCGACACTGGGGACAAATCATGGTTGCTCCGAAGCTGCAGCGCAGCATACCGAAAAGCCCGTTCGCGGGCAAGGCAGTGAAAATACCGATGACGCGGAGACTCAATCCCGACGGAAGCGCCGCGGTTCGTCACGGGAAGTCTGCGGCCCAACCATCGGGGATGGACATCGTGGCGCTCCTCGGAGATAATTTCGCCGATAGAATGCGGCAGGTGCCGCGCCCAAGGAGGCTCAATGAGTTCGACCCCGAATACGCCCGGTGAAGGCAGCACATTCGTGGAATCGTCTGCTTTGCCGCGCTGGGTTACGCTGCTATTCGCCGTCGCGTTCGCGCTCGTGGCCTATCTGCTGTACGCCGGTTATGCGCAGCGTGAGGCAGCTCGCAAAGGACTGGAAGACGCCGACAAGAAAACGCAGGCGCTGGCCGCGGCTCTGGACAAAACGAATTCGCGGATTGCAGATTTGAAGGGGCAGCTGGACGTGACGTCGCAGAAGTTGGGGCTGACGCAGGACGAACTGGCTCGCGCGCGCGGGTTGGCCCAATCAATCAAGAAAGATCAGCAGAAAAGCGACCAGCAACTGCGCGAGCAGATTGGCGCGGTGCAGGCGGACACGGCCACGAAATTTGGACAAGTGACGACGGACCTTTCCGGCACCAGGAGCGAAGCGGACGCGACCAAGGCTGATTTGGATGCGACCAAGGGAAAACTACTGAGCACCATCGGCGATCTGGGCGTGCAGAGCGGCTTGATTGCGCGCAATCACGATGAGGTGGAAGAACTGAAGCGGCTGGGCGAGCGCGACATCTTCGAATTCAGCCTCAGCAAGTCCGCGAAGGGACCCCAGCACGTGGGACCGATTCAGGTGGCGCTGCGCAAGGTGGACACCAAGCGCTATCGCTACACGTTGAATGTCGTGGCCGATGACAAGAGCATCGAGAAGAAAGATAAGACCGTGGGCGAGCCGATTCAGTTTTATGTTCGCGGAGCGCGGGCGCCTTACGAAATCGTGGTGTTCGATCTGACGAAGGACAGCGCCAAGGGTTATTTGAGCACGCCAAAATCGGCGAACGCGGCTCCGCCAGCGTCGGCGGCGAAACCGCCTTCGGGCAACTAGTTTAGCCATTCGCTCAGTCGATCGACCGCAACCTGGGCGCAGGCCGCTGCGGCGCGTCGCCCAGGTCGCGGTTGCGAGCAGATCTCCACGGCGTTCACTTTGAAGCACAACTTTGCAAAGCCACATTCGCCGCCTACGCTGTTCCTCCGCGCTGCGTTCGCCTTCTGCTGGATCCTGATGCGGGGCGGCACGGCCGTTGCCCAACAGCAACCTGCCAGTAATGTTCAACAGCCGCTGCAGGTAACCACCGAGATGGTGCAGATCGGTGTGAGCGTGCTGAGCGCCAGTGGCGATTTTGTGAGCGGCCTGCAGCGGAAAAATTTTCGTGTTCTCGATGCCGGGAGCGAGCGGCCGCTTGTTTTCTTTGCTCCCACCGATACGCCGGCGCAGATTCTGGTGATGGTGGAGACAAGTCCGGCGGTGTACTTGATCCAGAATCAGCACATCGCGGCCGCTTACGCGCTGCTTGACGGGCTCGCGCCGGACGATCAGGTGGGGTTGGTGACCTACGACCAAGCGCCCCGCGCGGTGCTGGCTTTTACTCCGGACAAAAATGCTTTGCTGGCGGCGCTGGGGCAAATTCAATTTTCCGTGGGCATGGGTGAACTGAATTTCTACGAGTCGGTATCTACCGTTCTCGACTGGATCGCGCCGGTGAGCGGCAAGAAAGCACTGGTGCTGTTGACGACCGGGCTGGATTCGTCGTCACAGGCGCGTTGGGATGCGCTGATGCAAAAGCTGCGGGCAAGCGATGTGGTGATTTTTCCGGTCGCCTTGGGCGGTTGGCTGCGGCGCCCACCGGATAAAAAGAAGAAAGCAACCGCGCCGCCAAAAGATGATTCACAAGTCTTTGCCAACGCAGATCAGGCGCTGATTGCGCTGGCAACGATTACCGGCGGCCGCGCATTTTTCCCGGAGTCGGCGAAGGACTTCGCGCCGATGTATCAGCAGATTGCCGCGGCGCTACGGCATCAATATCTGCTCGGGATCACGCCGGAGCACAATGGACAATTCCATCCGCTGACGGTGCAGGTCTTGGATGGCAACGGCCAACCTTTCGCGACCGAGGGAAAGAAAGCCAACCGGATATTTTCGCGCGCAGGATATCTCGCGCCGGGGCCATAGCTCGTATAATCGGCGCGCACGCTCGGAATGCTTTCGCATCGCGAATTTTGGAGCTGTTACGGGAGGGATGATGAATCGGCGCCGTGCAAAAATCCTGGTTGCTTGCTGCATCGTGCTGTGCGGCTGGGCCATGCGCCCCGCGCTACCGGCACAGCAGAGCGCTAAGCCCGCGCCTCCGGCAGCGCCGCAGGACCCCACTGCCGCGCGCTTCTCTTTTGCAGGCGATGCCGCGCAGATCCCGGCGGTATTTCTGCGCAACCTGATTTTCATGCCGGTGCGCCTGAACGGCGGCAAGCCGGTTCTTTTTGAACTGGATTCGGCGGCGGCAAAATGTGCGGTGGATCGCAAGGTGGCTGGCGACACCGCGAGCAACGCGTTGCAATATGCGGTGCTGGCGTTGCCCGGGGTGCAGCTTCCCGTCATTACGCTGCCGGTGATTTCGCGCGACGATTTTGCTCAGCAAGTGGGGCAGCCCTATCAGGGCACGCTGGGCCGGGATTTTTTCGATCGCGTGGTGGTGGGAATTGATTACCACCGGCAGACGGTGCAGTTGTACGACCCCAGCGTTTTCACTTACTCCGGGCAAGGGAAAAGCTTCCCGCTGACTTTCGCCGGACCGGTGCCGCTGATTCGCGCGAAATTTGAGGTGTCCGGGCACCGATCGCTTTCCGCGGATTTCGCGGTGGACACCGCGCTTGATTCCGGAGTGATTTTCTACCGGGGGTTCACGGACTCGGAGCGCATTTCCGCGGCGCATTTCAAGAGCGAACCGGCGTCTTATCCGGAAGTGGATGGTGGCGCCAAGTTATTTCTGGGCCGGCTGAAGACCTTTCAGATTGGTCCGTACCAGCTGGAAGAAATTGTCGGCGACTTCACTCAGGAAAAAACAAAAGCAGGAGCGGACAAGAATATTGCCGGCGCCATCGGCAGCAATTTCCTGCGGCGGTTTACCGTGATTTTCGATTTTCCGCACCAACGCGTGATTCTGGATCCCAATGTCCAGTTGAATCACGACACCAACGAGGACATGAGCGGGCTTTCGATCATCGCCAAGGGGCCGAATCTGAAGGTGTTTGAGGTGGTGGCCGTGCAGCCGGGAACGCCAGCGGCCCGGGCGGGAATTGTGCCGGGGGATGTGATCGCGGGAATTGGGGATGACGCGGCGGCGGACCTGACGCTTTCAGCGGTGCGCGACCTGTTTCGCCAGATCGGCTATCAATATAAGGTGCTCATAGACCGCAAGGGCCAGACGATCACCGTGTCGATGCAAATGCGCCGCCGGATTTGAGTTTAGCGGCCCGCTACTTTTTCCTTCAGACCGAAATTCTCCCGACGACTTCGAGGTCTGCGCGGTGGGCAGTGGCGAGGATTGCGCGGGCGGGTCGGAGGCCGGCCGCGGTTACCGGCCAGCCTGCTGCAACGCACCAGCTGTTTGATCTGCGAGTGCAATCTGCGCAATTCATCCACGGAGCAATGCTCCGGCGCGACGCGCCGCGCCTTGCCGGATCGGGCCGCAGAAGAAGCGGCTATCGGACTGCAACGATCATGGCTGCAGGTGATTACGGACGGATAACAGTTGCGCGCTCTGGCCCGTCTTCTATGCGAGGCAATCTTGCGTGGCTGCAACTCTTGACCGCGTGCTGCTAATCCGCGAAGCTCCCATGCCAGCGAATCACACGATGGGGGACTTTTCCCAAGACGCGCAACTGGTGCAAGCGGCACGCGGCGGCGATCGTGACGCTTTCGGTGGACTTTACGAACGCTACAGCCGGATGGTGCACGGCGTCCTGCTGGCGCACGTTCCTTATGCGGAAGTTGACGACCTCCTCCACGACGTATTCCTGATTGCGTTGCGGCGCTTGGACAGCTTGCGCGAGCCGACGGCGTTCGCGGGTTGGCTGCTGGCGATTGCGCGGAACCGCGCAAACGATTTTCATCGCCGGCCGCGCTCTGCCGAAGAATTTCAGGACACCTCGGGTAGGAACGATCCCGATGAGCAGGAGGCGCGAGCTGCGCTGGCGGCGATCCAATCTTTGCCTGAGGCCTATCGCGAGACTTTGACTTTGCGATTGGTCGAGGGAATGACCGGGCCGGAAATTGCGGCGCGGACCGGGCTAACGCCAGCTTCGGTGCGCGTGAATTTGCATCGCGGGATGAAGCAGCTGCGAGAAAAGCTGGGGAAGAGCGCGACTCATGAATGACGAATATCTTTGGGATGGTTCGGGACCGCGCGATCCGGAAGTGGAGCGTCTGGAACGCTTGCTCGGGCGTTTTCGGCCGAGAGCAGCGGAATTCGAGTTCCCTGCTGCTGCGAGTGCTCCCCTGCGTACGCGCTCGCGGTGGGCGGGTTGGTGGCGCGCTGCTGCCGCGGTTGTGCTGCTTCTGGGGAGCATCTGGCTGCTGCGGGCGCTGAAGGGCCGCGCGGCCTGGACAATAGTTGCACTGGAAGGTTCACCGCGCATTGCAGGTAGCAACGCAGAGCGGAACGAGATTTGGAAAATCGGCCAAAGCCTCGAAACCGACGGCTCATCGCGCGTGCAGCTGCAGGTGGATGGCCTGGGCGAAATCGAAGTGGAGCCGAACGCACGCCTCGAGCTGCTGCAAGCAAATGCGACCCAACAACAGATTCGCCTGATCCAGGGAACCATTCGCGCAACGGTGACGGCTCCGCCCTACGTGTTCCTGGTGCGCACTCCTGGCGCGTACGCGATGGATATGGGTTGCGCTTACACGTTGCAGGTGACCGATGCGGACGTAAGCATTCTGCATGTGACCGTTGGCTGGGTGGATTTGCAGCATGGTTTTCGGCAGTCGCTCGTTCCCGCGGGGGCGGCGGCGGAATCGCGTCCGGGAATCGGTCCGGGAGCGCCGTACTTCGAGGACGCGAGCGAGCGATTTCGCGAAGCGCTTGAGATTGTGAATTTTGACGTGGAGAATTCGCAGGCTCGTACGGAAGCGTTGACGATTTTGCTCGCGGAGGCGCGGCCGCGCGATGCGTTTACTTTGCTGAATCTATTCCGACGGGTGGATGCGCAGGACCGCGGCCGCCTCTACGATCGTTTGGCCGCGCTGCTTCCTCCGCCTGCGGGCGTGACGCGGCAGAATGCGGTGGACGGCGATGACCTGAGTCCGTGGTGGGACAAACTCGGGCTGGGGCATCCGAAGAAGGGTTTGCAGGGGCCCCCGCGGATTGAAGAATAATTGCGGCGGCGAATTTCATGGCTGGCGTTCCTGGTTGTTAACAGCGCGCTTCGTTTACACGTCTTTCCAAGTGCAGGAAGAAAAGTTCACCCTGCAAGGAGACGCAAATGAAACGCCACATTTCCATTGCGATGCAGAACTCGACGAAAACCCTTGCGGCGATTGCGTTGCTTGCCGCGCCAGTGTTCGCGGGGCCGCCGCTGGTTTGCCACCCGATCAATATCGGTTCGGCGCCATCGTTGCCATGGACGAGCACGACTTGGAATCTTTCTGGGGAGGAAAGCTACGACGTCAATCATTTGGTTACGGACACTTTGGCGTTGCTGAGGCCTGATGCGCCGGTGCTGGTACGGATGGAGACGATGCGCCGGGCCGCGCTTTACAGCCAGAAGAACGCGGCGGTGGCGAGGGAGTTGCTTACTGGGCTGGCGGCGCGCGCAACGAGCGACGAACGCGACGCCATGGCGGCTTTCGACTACGGATACTTGATCGAAACTTACCGGCAGTTGGAGATGACTTTCCGGATGTCGCGCGGCGGCAAGAATCGTGGGGAACGGATGAACCCGGCGGCGGGGTTGGACGGCTATGCGTTGGTGAAGCAAGCAATCAGCATGCGGGGTAGCGATGCGGAAATGGAATTCGCAGCGGCGTTGATAACCACCGAGAATTCGAAGCAGGATTATCCAGAGCATGCCGCGAAGGCGAAGGCCGCGATGAAGCAGGATCCGTTATTGGCGCAGAACGTTGCGAGCCACTTCTAGAAGCCGACGGATCGATGTTGAGCGAGGCGCGGCTTCAGGGGCTTGAGCCCTTCTCCTTACTGAGCTTGACGGCGGGGCTGAAGCCCCGCCCTTCCAAGTCCACTATCTATGAGATGGCTTTCAGTCAAACTTGCGCAGGGTTATGGCCATTTCGTGGAGACGGGCGTCCACTTTGCTGAAGACGGAGTCGGGCTCGTGTTTTCCGGTGGCCAGGCGCTTACCGGCGTGGCGGCCGGTGAGAATTTCGATGCCTTGTTCGACGCTGGCTACGGGATAGAGATGGAACTGGCCTTTGGCTACGGCTTCGATCACTTCTTCGCGGAGCATCAGGTCGTCCACGTTTTCCGAAGGGATCAGGACGCCTTGATTTCCGGTTAGGCCTTTCAGCTTGCAAATGTCGTAGAAGCCTTCGATTTTCTGGTTCACCCCGCCGATGGGCTGGATGTCTCCCTGTTGATTCACCGAGCCGGTGACCGCGAGTTCCTGGCGGATGGGAACGCCGGAAAGCGCCGAGAGCAGCGCATAAATTTCGGTGGAGCTGGCGCTATCGCCGTCCACACCGGAATAGGATTGTTCGAAGCAGAGGCTGGCAGAAAGCGCCAGGGGCTTATCCTGCGCGAAGGTGCGACGCATATAGCCGGAGATGATGTGCACGCCTTTGTCGTGGAAGCGGCCGCTGAGGTTTGATTCGCGCTCGATATTGATGATGCCGACTTTTCCGGGTGAAGCGGAGGCGGTGATGCGCACGGGCTTGCCGAAAGCGTAACCGCCGATTTCCATGACGCTGAGGCCGTTGACTTGGCCGACGCGGGTTCCGGTAGTGTCAATAAACAGGAGATTCTGCTCGATCATTTCGCGGATTTTCGATTCGGTGAGATTGTGGCGCTCGATTTTGGAATCGAGGGCGCGGCGCACATGCGCGGCGGTGACCACCGATTGATTTTCGTTGCGCGCGACGTAGGAGGATTCGCGCGCGAGGTCGGCCAGATCGAAAAAACGCGTGGTGATTTTTCCGCGGCGGCCGGCGAGGCGCACGCCGTGTTCGAGAATCGCGGCAAACGCGGTGCGATCGAAGGGATAGAGGCGCTCGTCGTCGGAAATCTTGCGCAGGCGGCCGGCGTACTGGCGGATGACTTCGTCGCTCCACTTCATTTCTTCGTCGAATTCCACGCGTACTTTGAAAATCTTCTTGAAGTCTTCCTCGAAATCGTAGAGCAGCTCGTACATGTCGCGGTCGCCGATGAGGATGATTTTCACATGGACGTCAATCGGTTCGGGCTTCAGAGCCGCGGGGCTGAACGGGAAAAACACGTCCACGGGCTGAATTTCGAGCTTGCCGTGATTCAGGGTGCGCTTGAGGGTGCGCCAGACACCTGTTTCCGTGAGGGTATCGAGCGCGTACATCACCAGGAAGCCGCCATCGGCGCGCAGCAGCGAGCCGCCGCGCAGATCCATGAAATCGGAGTTCCAGCCGCCGCGCGAATCGTAGCTGCGATGAATCGTGCCGAACATATTCGCGTAGGTGGGGATGGTTTCGAAAATTACCGGGCATTGTTCGCGTTCGCCGTGGGCGAGAATCACGTTCACGCCGTAGACGCGGAAAGGGTCGCGCTCCTGCCGCTCCACGCGCGGGCCGCCGCCACCTTCAGAAGGTGGCTGGTCTTCTTCGCCCTCGCGCTCCTTGAACGGTTCGAGATTATCGAGAATGTGGTGGCGAACTTCTTCCAGATATTCCGCGATTTGCGTGCTGGGATATTTTTCCTTCAGTTCTTCGATGACGCCGTCCACCAGCACGGAGGCGGCTTCCTGCTCGAGGTAACTCATTTCGCTGGCGAGCTCGCGGGATAGCGAAAGAGTCTTGCGGTACACGACTGTGAATTCCTGGCGAAACTGATCGTACTTGCGCTCGAGTTCTTCGGCAGCGACGCTTTCGAGCTTGCCTTCCTGCACCAGCTTGGGGATTTCTTCGATGGGGACCATCGCGCCATCGAGCACGGGGAAAATTTCCGGCAGGGCCACCGCGCCAACTTGCATGCGGCCGAGCGCGAATTGTTCGCGGGCGATGCGGCGCGTGAAATCGTCCATCAATTCTTTTTCGCGGACGGTGAAGCGCTCGACGATGCGCGTTTTCTGGCGCTGGAAGGGTTCTCCTTCGAACACCTGGGGAATGCGGCGGCGCAGAAAGTCTATTCCGGACTCGACTTCTTTCTTGAAGGCGTTGGCTTGGCCGCGCGGGAGAGTCAAGAGCCGTGGCCGGTCGGCGTTCTTGAAATTATTCACGTAGGCGCGATCGGGAGCCGGCTCGCTTTGCGGGTGAAGTCCTTCGATCATGCGCACGATCATGCCGCCGCGGCTGGTGCCGGAAAGTCCGCAAACGAAAAGGTTATAGCCGGGAGCGGTCAATTCGACGCCCATGCGCAAGGCGCGCAGAGCGCGTTCCTGCCCGGGATCACCGGAAGAAGGAGGCACTTCGGCGGTGGTCTCAAACGGAATGGTGGCGGGATCGCAGCGCCAGCAAAGTTTTTCCGGCGGCAGAGTGGCGTGTTTTGGACCGGCATGTTTTGCTGCCGCGACTTTTGGTTTGGAGTTCTTGCTCATGCGTACGTCCGAAGGGCGTTACTCTAGCACGGCGGGCTTTTTCTTCCCATGCGGTTGCGCTCCGATGTTTCCAGCTGGTGAGCTAGGCGCATAGAGGTCCAGCAGACTGGCCCCGGTGGCCACCACAATCGGTCCGACGACCACGCCCAGCAAACCGAAAACGCTGATGCCGCCAAGCACGCTGATGAATACCACCAGGCCGCCCATCTCCGCGCGCCCGCTGATCACCCAGGGACGAAGGACGTTGTCCACCAATCCGACGATTACGCTACAGAACAAGGCTACCAGAATCCCGGCGGAGATGTGCCCGTCCGCGATCAGACTGATCGCCGCCGGCGCCCAGATGAGCGCGGAGCCCACGACCGGCACCAGCGAGAAAAATCCCATCATGACGCCCCAAAATACGGGAGCGGTGATTCCGGCCAGGCCGAAAGCCACTCCTCCCAAAATGCCATGAGCGGCGGCGGCCACCAGGCTGGAGACCACACTGGCGAAAATCAGATCGTTGGCTTCGCGAATCATGCGATCGCTATGCGTTGAATCAAACGGCAAGATCTCCCGCACCCTGGCCATGAATGATGGGCCATCGCGATAGAGATAAAACATCGCGAGCAGGGTGACGCTGAGATGAAACAGAAACAGCGCAGTATTTTTCAACAGTGTGCCGAGCCGCGCGGCAATGTAGGCCGCCGCCTCATCGGCGTAGCGGCTGAGGAGTGTAGCTAGGCTGGTGGCGTCGTTATCGGGAAAGCGCGATTGCAAATCGAGCCACGCACGGTTCATCCAATCGAAGTGCCCGTTCTGGATTTGCAGTTGCAGGGTCTGCACGGCCTGCACGCCCTGGTGCACGAAGGCGGCCATGCCCAGCAGCGCCGGAACGATCAGGATCACCGTGATTCCGACTGTGCAAATCAAGGCGGCTAGCGAGGGCTGGAAGCGGCGCGCGAGCCGCAGGTAGGCTGGGTAGGAGACGACGACGATAACGATGGCCCAGGCCAGCGCCGGCAGGAAAGGCTGGAAGACCAGGAACACGAAGTACGCCAAGATCGCGACGATGCCGTAGAAAAGCAGCGTGCCGAGACGTTTCTGCGTGGTTTGTTCTGCGCTCAAAGGATGTCTCTTTTCTCCGGGCCGCCAGGAGACTGCCAGAAGACTGATAGTTTCAATCGGCGCGTTTGTCAACTGCCACGGAAGCCCACTTGCGTGACTCGCAAGTGATATGATGCGCCTAGATTCGCGGAACCATGATGTCAACACCCGATCCTTCCTGCCAGCACCAGCGAACGCAGCTCATCGCCAAGGATGAAGATGCGCAGTACCTGGAATGCCTGGATTGCGGGGAGATATTGGAAGCCGGCGAACTGAAGAATGAAGAGCCGGGTTTTGGCGAGTCGCTCTCCGACGCCTGAGCGCACGACTGGAACTGCGCGAAGAAATCTTGCGCTGGACTCCCGGCTCGGGAGTAGAATGCGCCTTCACCCATTTCATGTGTATGCATTGTGGAGGCCCCATGCGGATAGCCGTTCGCGTTGTCGCGGCGCTGGTGCTGTTGTGCTGCGCAGTTTCCGCTCGACAAGAGCAGAAGGCGCCCGGGGCGGGCACTGCGGCCGAGTACAAGATCCCACCCGAGGCATCGAAACTCCCCAATCCCGTAAAGTCCACACCGGCATCGCTGGCAGCGGGAAAGAAAACTTACGGTTTTGACTGCGCGATGTGCCATGGGAAAGACGGCGACGGCAAGGGTGACCTTGCGACCGATATGAAATTGAAGCTGGCCGATTATCGCGATCCGGCGTCGCTGAAGGACATGACCGACGGAGACCTGTTCTACATCATCAAGAATGGAAAAGGCGAGATGACCGGCGAGGGCGAGCGCAGCAAGCCCGAGGAAATCTGGAATGTGGTGATCTATATTCGGTCTCTCGCGAAAAAAGATTTCACGGCGCCGGCAAAACAGTAGCTGCGGATTGCGGCCGGCTCAGCGGATGCCGAGTTTCTGGATGATGCGGGTGACGTCAGCGGTCGAAACGTCGTAGAGAGAGTGTTCGTCTTCCTGTTCCAGGCGCTCGCGGAGATATTCGGCGCCCACGTAACTGGCTTCGCGATCGCTCAGGTCGCGTCCGGCGCGGCCTTGAAATTCGACGAAACCAGGATGCGCGAGGCCGAGCACGACGCCCCGGCCGTCCACGAAGAATTTGCAATCCATGGTGTCGGCGTGGCGCGTCGCGATGCCATTCCAGCAATGCGAGAAACGGCAACGGTAGACGTAATCCGTTACTTTCGAGGGCACGTCGAACGCGCCGATGAAATCGCTCATCGCGCCGAGATTCGGAATCCACGCTACTTCGGACTTGGCCATAAATTCCCCGGTGCTTTTTGCTTGCGGGCGCGAAGTACGGCGCCGTGATTACTTTCTTGCGCCGGCTACCGCATTCTGCCCTACTTGCTGATAACTGCGAATCGCGGCGGCCACTCCCGCCCCGGCCGGAACGCGCATTCCGCGATCCAACAACACTTTTTCAAACGCGGCGAGGAACAAGAGCACGTTGGTATTCTGGCTGGAATAGCCCATTAATCCCACGCGCCAGATTTTTCCCTTCACCGGACCAAAGCCGCCGGCGATTTCAATATTGAATTCGTCGAGTAATTGCAGGCGCACTTTGCGGTCGTCAATTCCCGCGGGAATTTTCACGCTCGTCACCGTGATCAGGCGATCGGCGGGATTGGGGACCAGCATTTCCAGACCCATGGCTTCAAGACCGGCCACCAGCGCCTGTTGATTGTTGCGATGGCGTTCCCAGCGCGCTTCCAGGCCCTCTTCGAGCACCAGACGCAACGCTTCGCGCATGCCGTAAATCAGGGAGATCGGCGGAGTGTGATGGTAGGTGCGTTCGCCGCCCCACATGGTCATGATCGGCGTGAAATCGAAATACCAGCTGGCCACGGGGGTCTTGCGCGCGCGCATCAATTCTTCCACACGCGTGTTTACCGTGATGGGCGACATGCCTGGGGGCGCGCTGATGGCCTTTTGCGAACCGCTGAAGCAGATATCAATTTTTTCGCGGTCAATGTCGAGCGGCATACCCGCCAGAGTGGCCACTGCGTCCACGACCAGCAGAGCGCCGAGCTCGTCCGCCACTTTGCGGAAATCGCCGAGCCGCTGCGCCACGCCGCTGGAAGTTTCGCCATGCGCCAAGCCGACGAATTTGATTTTCTTGCCTTTGCCCGCGCGGCGCACCTCTTCCGGGTCGACGGTCTTTCCGTAGGGCGCCTCGACGCGAATCACCTTTACGGACGGGCTGCGTTCGGCGATCACCGCCATGCGTTCGGAAAACCATCCGTTGCTGCAGACGATGCACTCGTCGCCTTCTTCGAGCGGATTCAGCACCGCGGCTTCGATGCCGCCCGAACCGGACGCGGAAATCGGAAAGGTGATGCGATTCTGCGTTTGGAAAACGCGCCGCAGCAAGGCCTGCACGTCGCCCATCATTTCAATGAACCAGGGATCCATGTGGCCCACGAGAGGAGTGCTGAGGGCGCGGTACACGCGCGCGTCCATATTGGAAGGACCTGGCGTCAACATCAAACGCATGGGTGGCAGAAGTTCGCCGATCATTTCGTTCATAATTAAATTCCTCGCATGGCAATGGTCTTCCCAGTCTTGGGGTGGGCGCCATGAAATCTGTTCGCGGCAGGGTGCAGGGACCAGGAAGGAACCGCCCCGAACATCTTAGTCTCGCTAAATTGCGGGGCCGGGGTCAACCTCCAAAATGGCGCGACGGCGGTACCAGGACTGTGGGCGTACGAGCAGCGCTTATCCGCCGTTAACCGATTGGAATCATAGGGGGTAGCAGTTTCGCAACTGTTTCCCCGCCGAGTTGTATGGCCTATACCCGTGTGCTAGATTTCTAAATTAGCCCCAAAAATAACATGACTGACGGCAAACTAACAACGCAGGGGAAACAGAAAGTATCGCGCGTCGAGGTGTACTGGCACACCGTCACTTATAAGACCGTGGCCCTGTATGTGATTGTGATTGCCGCCATCATCGGTTCGACGACCTATCTGGTTTTCCCGGATGCGATCGCCAGCATGGCGCGGCACATATCGGAGACGATTGCTCGACCTGAAACTGGGGTGGCGACGATCAGCGCGAAGCAGGCGCGGTTCGTCAACCTGGACGGCAAGGTGCAAGTGAAGAAAGTAAACTCAGTAACCTGGGCGAGCGCCGACTACCAATTGACGCTGGATAAAGGGGACTTGGTGCAAACGGGTCCGGAGGGAGTGGCGCGTATCGCCTTCGCCGACGGAACGCAGTACACGGTAAAGGGCGATACGCTGGTGACCGTGGAAGAAAATCTGGTGGAACACGATCGCGCGTCGTCGGTGGGCGTGCACATCTCTTCCGGTCAGGTGGATTTGGCAACTGGAACGTGGGAAGTTCCGGGATCGAAGGCCGAGGTTTCGTTCGAGAATGCGGTGGCGTCGTTGCAGGCGAATACGCGCGCGGCAGTGCGCAGCGATCCGGGAACCAAGCAGCAGGAGATCACGGTTGCTTCCGGTAGCGCGGAACTGAATCGCGGCAGCGAACACATGGATATCGGCCAATTCGAGAAAGTGACGTTCCCCACGGGCGGCCAAATGACGAAGTCACAAGTGCTGGCGCCGCCGGAATTGGTGCAGCCGCTGAACTTGCAGCCCATCACGGTGAATGATCCGAAGCACGATCCGGTGCATTTCGCCTGGAATGCGGTGGCGACCGCGAAATCCTATCAATTCCAGATTAGTACCACGGCAGCTTTCAATCACGTGGTGATGGACAAGAGACTTTCGAGTGAAAGCGTGGAGATCACGGGGCTCGATCCCGGCGATTATTTCTGGCGCGTACGGGCGATTGACTTAGACAACAAGAGCAGCGACGTCAGTGATCCTTTCAAGTTCATTCTGGTGGTGCATGGCAAAGAGCAAGAGATGTTGCTGGAAGTGGACTCCACCGAGCTGAATGGCAACGTGGTCGAAGTGATTGGCCGAACCGAACCGGGGGCCGCGCTGATTATTAATGGGGAGCAAGTGGCCAGCATTCAGGGGGACGGACATTTCCGCCATTTTCTACAGGCGATGACCAAGGGCAGTCATGAAATCATTCTCACGGGGCAGAACCGGCGCGGCGGAACTGCCACGAAGCGCGTCGAAGTGGTGATTCCTTAAACAGCAGGCATGTTCCGAGGGCATGCGCAGCACGAATCGAAGACCGGCAAAATAACTCGTCGCCGCAACGGCGCGGAAGCGGATCCTGGGGGAAGCAAGACGTGACGAAAAACAGCTACAACATGCGGTCGGTTTTCAGCCTGTTCTCATCGGACCTGGCTATCGATCTGGGCACCGCCAATACGCTGGTATTCGCGCGGGGCAAGGGCATCGTGGTGAACGAGCCTTCCATCGTAGCCATCAATAAGAACAGCGGCGAGGTAGTGGCGGTGGGCCGTGAAGCGAAGGAAATGCTGGGCCGCACGCCTGGCAACGTGGTGGCCATCAAGCCGATGAAGGACGGCGTGATCGCGGACTTCAAGGTGACGGAAAAGATGCTCACCTACTTCATTCAGAAAGCGCACAACCGCCGCGTGCTGGTGCATCCGCGCATCGTAATCGGCGTGCCCAGCGAAATCACGCCGGTGGAAAAACGCGCGGTGCAGGATTCGGCGTATCGCGCGCGCGCAAGTGAAGTTTATCTAGTGGAGCAGGCCATGGCCGCGGCGATTGGCGCCGGGCTGCCGATCGAAGAGCCTTCGGGCAACATGGTAGTGGATATCGGCGGCGGGACGACGGACATTGCGGTGATTTCCATGAGCGGGATCGTCTATTCGCGTTCGGTGCGCGTGGCTGGAAATGAAATGGATGAAGCCGTGATGCACTACCTGAAGCGGAAATACAACCTGCTGGTCGGCGAACGCACCGCGGAACAAATCAAGATCGAGATTGGCTCGGCCTATCCGCTGGAAAAACCGCTGACGCTGGAAGTGAAAGGGCGCAACCTGATTGAAGGGGTGCCGCGCACCGTAACGATTGATGACAGCGAAATTCGCGAAGCGCTTTCCGAGTGCATCTCCACGATTTTGAACGCCATTCGCGTGGCGCTGGAACGCACGCCGCCGGAGCTTTCCGCGGACATCAGCGACCGCGGGATTGTGCTAACTGGTGGCGGCGCGCTCATTAAGAATCTGGATAAGCGTATTCGCGAGGAAACCGGTTTGCCAGTTTCCATCGCGGACGATCCGCTGGCGTCGGTGGTGCTTGGCACCGGGAAGATGCTGAGCGATTTCCGGTTGTTGCGGCTGGTTTCGATTGATTGAAGCCCGCGGGTGGTAGCGCGTGTGGAGAGGCAGGCAAGGTCAAAGACGCCCGCCTAAAAAGCTGGCGGCCGCTACAAGATCATAAGCAGATTCAAAGTCACATACCAATTCACAGGCAAAGGCGCCCAGCTAAAGCTGGCCGCTACCAAGTCAAAAACGAAGCCTGGAAGTTTTCCGCAAACTGTATAGCGGCTGAGTTAGGAAGCAGAAAACATGATTGACACCTATTCCCGACATCGGCCGCTTGCGTTGCTAGCCATCGTGGTGGTGGCGCAGGTAATGCTGCTGGCGTTTCAGGTCAAGGGCGAGCACGACGTGCGCCTGATACGCTACTGGGCGGTGGCGCTGGTGACGCCGCTGGAGCGCGCCGGTACCTGGAGTTTCTCCAAGGTTGGCGGCGCGTGGGGTGGCTACGTAGGGCTGCGCAACGCGCGCGCTGAAAATGAGCGCATGCGCATCGAGCTGGACCAGCTGCGCTTGCGCAATCGCGAGCTGGAAAGCCAGGCTGCCCAAGCCCAGCGCCTGAGCACGGTGCTGAATTTCCGCAACGCGCACGCCGAAGCCTCCATGCTGGCGGCACAGGTGATCGGGTCCAGCGCGGATCCCACTTCGCACACGCTGTTCATCAATCGCGGAGAGCACGATCGCCTGCGGATGAACATGGGCGTGGTGACGCCGGACGGGATCGTCGGCAAGATCGTGGAAGTGCTGCCGGACACCGCGCAGGTGCTGCTGATCAATGATAAGGACAGCGGAGTGGGAGCGCTGTTCAGCGCGACGCGGACGCACGGAGTCGTGAGAGGAAGCGGAGATCCCGAGCCGCGCATGGACTACGTGGTGAACGACGAAAAAGTGCAGGCTGGCGACGCGATCGTCACTTCGGGTGAGGATCGCATTTTCCCGAAGGATTTTCCGATCGGAACGGTGGAAAGCTGCAAGCCCGGCAGCCCGTTTCAGGTGATTCGCGTGCAACCGAGCGCGCGCCTCGATCGGCTGGAAGAGGTACTGGTGCTGCTGTCGCAGCAAGAAGTGGTGTTCAAGAAGCCGGAAGTTCCCGCAAGCGCGGCTGCGGCCAGCGGCGCGCCCGCGAAAACGGCGGCGGCGAATCCTTCTGCAGCTCCGCAATGAGATGGCGTACATGCTAAATGTCGGCGAGCGATCGGACCCCAATGTGGAAGTGCACAAATTCTACGGCGGGGCGGTTCTGGCCGTGTGCCTGCTGGCCCTGGTGTTCCAGGCGTTCCTGCACAAATACGGGCGATGGTCGGAACTAATTGACCTGCCGCTCTTGGTCACGATTTATTTCGGTGTGAGCCGCAGAAATCCGGTGACGGGATTATTTCTGGGAGGCACAATCGGGATTCTGCAGGACGCGCTGAGCCACGACAATCCGATCGGGATGTATGGGATCGCCAAAACCATGGTGGGCTATCTGGCGTCTTCGGTCGGCGGGCGAGTTGACACGGAACACCCGCTGAGCCGCTTCGGGCTGGTCTTCTTTCTTTTCCATTTTCACCAGATCGTGCTGGCGATCACGCAGCGCGTGCTATTGAACCATTCGGCGCCGCTGTTCACGCTGCGGCTTTTTCTGGATTCGCTGGTCACCGCGGCGTTCGCCGTGCCGCTGTTCGCGTTGCTGGATCGCTTGCGCAAGGGTTCCTGATTCGTTTCGCTGGAACCCATCGGGCTTTTTTCAGCCTACCAGGTTTTTCGGGAAGGAGCGAGATCGCCAGGAGCGACTGCGGCTTTCTTGCAGCCGCGGTAGGAATCAATCGGCTTCACAAACTCTCGCTCCCGCCTAAGTGGTTCGCTCGCCCATCCATCGTTCAGAATTGGATCACGGACAGGCCGGGGATTTTCTGAAAATCGCGAAGGTTCAGCGTCGCAACAACAAAGCCAAGGTGCAACACGGTGGCGCCAATCAGCAGGTCCGCAAACGCGAACTGGATACCCAATGCCTCCTGCTGACCTGCGATGCGCCTAGGCGGACGTCGAACCTCGAACCTTAGCGGATGCACTGGCACATCACTTGAAAGCCGCTCGATGAATTCCAGCCGTCGCTGCTGCGGGGCCTGGGTCTTGGTGCGATACGCTCCATGCGTCAACTCGGCGATGGTTACTGCCGATAGACCGATTTCGACCTCGCCGTGAGCCGCATTCACTTGTTCCAGGATCTGTCGGGCAGTGCGGCCTCTGCGTTCGGCAGCGATCACGACGCTGCAGTCGAGGTCGATTCCCACGCTGGCGGGTTCCACGGCTTGCGGCGGCTAAGGATTTCTTCTACGTCTTTGGCGAAATCGGAATCGAGGACGGGGCTTTGCCGGTTTCCGCTTCGTGGGCTTTGGCTAGTGCGATGCACTCGGAGATGCTGCGGCCGACTGCGTCGGCGGCGTGAAGGATGGCCACGGGGCGCTTGCCGTTCTCAATGACGACCTGCGCGCCGGCACGGACGCGAGCCAACAACGAGGCAAAGTCGTTGGCTGCTTCCGCCTGCCAGATGTGTTCGAGTGCTTAGCCAGGGCACGATCATACACCGTTCATCCGGCCCTCGATTTGACTGAGGGTGTGCCGTACAACACCGAGCCAGGTGGCTTCTGGTGTTTTTTAGGGCTTAAGGAACGATGCTGAGTTGCTGCGTTTGTTGCGGGCGGCCTACCGTGGAAGCGGTGACGCTCAGAGGCGTGGACGGCGCGCAAATGTCCCGACAATAAAATCGTTGGCGCTAGAAGCGCCAGCCGAATCGCCGCCGTGAACCAGAGTTTCGGTTTCAGCGGCGTGGATTTCAACCTAATCCAAGTCAAGCGCATTGCGTCCGGCTGGAATCGTGTGTGGCGGCGGTCGGAAGGCCTTCCCTGCGTCAAACGCGAATGCAACGCAACGGCAGGAGCGATCTGATGGCGAGAGCGTTGTAACGGCGAGAGCAACGTAAAGGCGAAACCCATCCGTATGGCCAGTTGACCGAATGGACATGCGCAACTTGCAGGCGCTGCGCCGCGGGTGATAGCGTAGTTAGCACTTCGATTCGATTGCGAACTCGAAGCATGTAAGCGCACCTGGGCCGAGCAGGACCCCGCGCGGGAGCAGGAATTTCCTTGCCATCTTGGAACGTTAACGACCAGAAAATCCCCCAGGGCCGCCTTGCGCTGGTTTCCTATTTGTCGGTGATTTTTGTGGTGCTGCTGATGGTCGGATTCTGGAAGCTGCAAGTGGTTCGGTCCGGGCATTTTGCGGACCTGGCGGACCGCAACCAGACGCGCTCGATTCCCATCATTGCGCCGCGCGGCGCTATGCTGGATCGCGAAGGCCGCGTGCTGGTGGACAGCTATCCTTCGTTCAGCATTTTGCTGCTGCGCGATGATCCCAAGTCGCTGGGGAAAAGCCTGCCGCAAATTGAAGAGGGGCTGGGGATCAGCCACGAAGATTTGCAACAGGCGCTGGACATTGCCAAGAACGAGCCGAAATTTCAGCCGGTGGTGATCAAGCCCGCGGCAACGCAGGCGGACATTGCATTCGTGGAATCGCACCGCGCCGATTTGCCGCTGCTGGAATTGCTGATGGTGCAGCGCCGCCGCTATCAGCATGATGAAATGCTGGCCAACGCGGTTGGTTACGTCGGCGAAGTTTCCGCGCAACAATTAGAAGATAGCGACGGGCATTATCGGCCCGGCGACATCGTCGGAAAAGCAGGCCTGGAGCGCGAATACAACGACCAGCTCGAGGGCACCGATGGCATGCGGCGCGTGGTGGTGAATAGCGTCGGCAAAGTGGTGCGCACGCTCGACGACATCGAATCCATTCCCGGAAAGCCGATACAACTAACGATTGATTACGATTTGCAAGCGGTGGCGGAAGCGGACATGGCGGGCAAAGAGGGCGCGGTGGTGGCCATGGATGCGCGAACCGGTGAAATCCTGGCGATGGTCAGCAGGCCCACCTTCAACCCGAACGATTTTGCCGTGCGCATCCCGCAAGACGAATGGGCGAAGTTGAATACCGATAAGCATACGCCCCTGCTGAATCGCGCGATTCAGGCGCAGCTTGCACCGGGTTCCGTTTTCAAGATTGTGATGGCGGCGGCGATGCTCGAATCGAAGGCGATTCCCGCTTCGTTCACCGTCTATTGCCCGGGCCACGCGAACTTTTACGGCCGCGAGTTTCACTGCTGGCGTCCACTGGGACACGGAACCGTGGGCCTGCATCAGGCGATCGTGGATTCCTGCGACGTATTTTTTTACAACGTCGGCAAGCTGCTGGGCATTGACGCTATCTCCTACTACGGCTCGGGACTGGGTTTCGGCAGGCGCACGGGTGTTGATTTGCCCAGCGAAGAACCGGGGCTGATGCCTTCGGAAGCGTGGGTCGAGCGCGTCTATCACCACAAGTGGTACGCCGGGGAGACGATTTCCGTGGCCGTCGGGCAAGGCGCGGTCACGGTGACGCCAATCCAACTGGCGCGCATGGCGGCTGCCGTCGCCAGCGGCGGCACGCTGGTGCAGCCGCACTTCCTGAAAAATGCGACGAACATGAAGACCGAACATTTCCAGCTTTCCGACAGCACCGTGGAAACGGTCACGCAAGGCCTGTACGGCGTGGTGAACGAGGGCGGCGGAACCGGATATCATTTGCGGCTGCAGAACGTGGATTTTTGCGGAAAGTCCGGCACCGCGCAGCTGATGAGCTACGACGCCGCCAATCGCCTGGGCACGAAGAAGATGGATGGCTGGTTCGTAGGCTTCGCGCCGCGGCGCAATCCGGAAATTGTGGTCGCCGCGATCGTGCAAGACACGCTGGAACACGGCGGCGAGGCCGCAGGCCCGGTAGTGCGTGACGTCGTGAAGTTGTATTACGACAAGAAAGCGGCGCGCCAGCAGCAGCAGGCCGGCGCCGAGGGTCCCGCGCAACCGTATGCGAGCCACCCGCTCGTCGCGACCGTCGGAGGCCAGCACCCGTGAAAGACCGGACGCGCGTGCAGGATTTCGATTGGACTTTGCTGGCGATCGTAGCGACGATCTGCGGCCTGGGCGTGATGGAAATTTATTCGTCCACGCACGCCAGCGCGATGGCCGGGATGCAGTGGAGACAGCTGACCTGGCTGGGTATCGGCATCGCGGGGATGTTCGTCATTTCACGGATCGATTACCACAGTTTGCTGGACCAGGCGCCCATCCTTTATATTTGCGGAGTGGCGGGCCTGCTGGTGGTGATGGTGATCGGCTCGACGCATCTGGGTGCGAAGCGCTGGATCTCCATGGGCGGTATTTTTAATTTGCAAGTGTCAGAGCTCATGAAGTTGATTATAATCATTGTGCTGGCACGCTTCTTCAGCGAAGTCCGCACGGACCGGCTGACGCTGGGGGATCTGGTGAAGGTCGGCGCATTAACCATCGTTCCGGCGGCATTGATTTTGAAACAGCCGGACCTGGGAACGGCGATGGTGCTGATTCCAGTGGCCATTGTGGGAGCCTTCATCGCCGGGATTGAATGGCGGCACATGGCCATCGGAGCGGTTCTGGTGGCGCTGCTGATCCCGGTGGGCTGGAACATGCGGCATCATTTGAAGGCCTACCAGCAGCAGCGGATCGAAACTTTTCTGCATCCGGAAGAAGATCAGCGTGGCGCCGGATATCAGATTTTGCAGTCGGAAATTGCGGTAGGATCGGGTGGGTTCTGGGGCAAAGGATTCGGCAAAGGCAGCCAGAATCAATTGGGCTTTGTGCCCGTCCGCTATTCCGATTTCATACTGGCGGCGCTGGCCGAGGAACAGGGGTTCATCGGAGTTTGCGTGGTGTTGCTGTTGTATTTGGGTCTGATTCTGCGGCTGGTGGATAACGCGCAGAAGGCCAAAGATCGTGCAGGGATGTACGTGGTGATGGGAGTCACGGCAATTTTGGGCTTCCACGTTCTGGTTAACGCTTCAATGGTGATAGGCTACATGCCGGTAACGGGCATACCGTTGCCATTAATGAGCTACGGCGGTTCTTCCACCGCGTTTGTTTTTTTGGCATTGGGTCTGGTGATGAACGTCCGCATGCGGCGGTTCGTCAATTGAGCCCTCGCCACTAGCAGTGCAAAGAAATCAGCAGTTTTTGTGCCCGAGCCGCGGAAAATCCGCCGGTCGGTAATCCAAATTTTGAGTAAGGTAAGCATCGGGTGAGGAAAGCATTCATGCAACAGCAGCCGACTTTCCTGAGCGGCCCGCAGTGGCCAGCGCAAGGCACGACCTTGCCCCACTCCGGTCGAGCGCGCGCGAGCGCGCGCGCCGCCGCGGTCCGGTGCTCCACTAGGAGTAT